>Ga0209457_1000039_pt1 | contig 56092 bp, 49 predicted proteins | sample WorMetHEROISLAND_5_FD_187410 | JGI IMG/M metagenome (GOLD analysis project Ga0209457, IMG submission 187410) | Marine gutless worms symbiont microbial communities from Max Planck institute for Marine Microbiology, Germany - Olavius sp. 5 HERON... ... | reverse complement strand
GAGGTTCTGCCGTGGCGGCGCCTCCGCTCCGCTCGGCTCCGCCGCCGCCACGGCGCGAGGCTAGGCGGCTATATTCATGCGCGCCAAAACTCTCATAACGAGTGGACCAAAAATTGGGGGCTTGACATCCTCCTTTGCAGTGATAAATAAACGTAATGCTCCGGCTCCCGGGCAAAGGTAACATTGAATCTATCTTTGTCAAGGCGGTCGCCTTTCGTCCCGACAAAGTGTCATTCATGAGGCCCATCGATCTTTTCAAACTGTTTTTTAGCCCTGTTTTTCCGCACCCGGGAGGCCTTGAAAATACGGCCGCTCATGGCGATGTAAACCCCCGGCGAAAGGCTTTGCAAGGCGCCCAAAGCGCACCCGACATTAAAAGAGGCGTCGCTTCGCTTAAACAGGTAAGGATTCATGGCGCCGGTCAGCACAATCACCTTCTCTGCACTCACCCCTTCCAAGGCTTGGGCCGTGAGGCTCATGCTGTCGGTTCCATGAGTAATCAGGATCAAAGCGGCGGCTTCAGCGGCCACTTTCGCCCGAATTTTTCTTCGGTCTGCAGCGGTCAGATGAATGCTGTCTTTCCGGCAAATTTCGGTGATGGTGTAAGTGAGGTTGACTTTAGCGGTCTCTAAAATTTCGCCGACCCTGGGTTCACCCACCTCATAGCGGCTGTAATCGTCAAAATAAACCTTATCGATGGTGCCGCCGGTGGTGAATATTTTAATTTTCATTGGCTGTGTTATCAAGGGCTCGCGGTATTAGCATACAGCTTCGCCCTTGCTGCCTTGCCAATGAACCCATCCGTGGCATACAAAATCCGGGTTTAATTTCACCCTGTTTGGCTTGCCGTTCTGTTGTTGCCCGGAGAGCAAGGTAGATTCAAGCTGTCGCCTCGTCCAATAGTTCCGCAATATCTTTCACTTGAGTCTCGCTTTTGATCTCCAGCAGCCCGTCCCGGAGCATCGTGATGCAAAAGGGGCAGGCGGCGGCCACGGTGTCCGCGCCCGAAGCGGCCACCTCTTTGGCCCGATCCACATTGATGTAATCGCCGGTCTCTTCCATGAACATGCGTCCGCCGCCGGCGCCGCAACAGAATCCTTTGCTTTTGTTGCGCGGCAGTTCGGTCAGTCGGGCGCCGGTCACGGTATTTTCCAGGATGATGCGCGGTTCTTCATAGATGTCGTTCCAGCGGCCCAAATAGCATGAATCGTGAAATGTCAAAGTCCCGCCGATTTTTTGGGCGGCCGGCAGTCTGCCCCGGCGGATCAGGTCAAATAGGAATTGGGAATGATGCACCACGTCATAGTGGGCGCCAAATTGAGGAAACTCCACTTTTAACGAGTTGTAGCAGTGGGGGCAGCCCGCCAGGATTTTTCGGGGTTTGTACTGATCAAGGACCGCCACATTTTGCCGGATCAACATCTGGGCAATGTATTCGTTGCCGGCGCGGCGGGCTATGTCGCCGTTACAGGCCTCTTCAGGACCTAAAATGGCAAAATTGACATCGGCCCGTTTTAAGAGCTTGGCAATGGATTGAGCCACCTTTTTGCCCCGATCATCAAAAGATCCGGAGCAGCCTACAAAGTAGAGCAACTCCGCCTGGGGGGTATCCATCATCAGGGGTACATCAAGACCCTTGGCCCAATCGGCGCGGGTGTCGCTGGAAAAGCCCCAGGGGTTGAACTGGTTTTCCAGGTTAGTAAACGTCTCCTGGATTTCCGGTGGGAAATCGGCTTCCATCAACACACGGTGTTTGCGCGCTTCGATGATCAGATCAAGGTGTTCAATATTGACCGGGCAGATATTTTCACAGGCCCGGCAGGTGGTACAGGCAAAGAGCACATCGCCGGTAACGGGTGATCCGTCGCGGACAATGGGCAGGATTTCCGCACTCTTTTCGGCCAACACCGCGTCGGCCTGATCGAGTAGATCGACCTTGAAATCGTGAACCACCGCCTTGGGGGACAACGGTTTGCCCGTGCAGGCGGCCGGGCACTGTTCTTCGCAACGGCCGCATTCGGTGCAGGCGTAAAGGCCTAAAACATTTTTCCAGTTCAGTTCACTGACATTGCCGAGGCCGAAGGTTTCCGCATCTTCATCCTCAATGTCGGTTTTAACAATCGCTTTTTGCCGATCCATAGGCTTTAAAAAGACATTGGGGGCGGCCGCCAGCAGATGCAGATGTTTGGATCCGGGGATATAAATCAAAAACCCCAGGATCGTGCCGATGTGGAGCCAATAGCAGATCTCATAGCCCCGTTTGATCTGACCGGGCGCCAAGGCAGTAAGGTTGAGAAGCGGAATGAGGCGGCTGGAAATGGGAAAAGGACCGGCAAAGTGGAAGCCCTCTTCTGAGGGTAGCAGCAGTTGAAACGCATTAATGAAGTGAAAGGTGACGACAATCAAACAGGTAAAGAGGATAATCAGGTTGGCGTCCATCCCCATGGTGAGATGTTTGGGCCTTATCAACAGCCGGCGGTAGAGGGCGTAACCAAACCCGATGAGGACCAAAAAGGCCAAAATATCGGCGATGTAGAGATAGCCGCTGTAAAGGTTTGGCAAGTAGCGGGCGACGTCAACGTAGGGGCAGACCCCTTTCAGCATCAATTCCAAGGAGTGGGGCTGAATGGCCAGAAAACCAAAGAAAATCAGGGTATGGGCCCAGCCGATCATGGGGGTGCGGCGGACATTGGATTGTCCCAACACATCGGTAAAAAGCGTTTTGATCCGTTGGCCGATACGGTCTACGGTAAATGCGCTTTTTCCGGTGACTGCTTGCATCAGCCGGAAAAGATGGCGTACCCGGACAAAAAAGGTGCCGAAGGCGGCGATCAGCAGCACACTCACGACAACCGATTTAAGGATGGTGTAGTTCATTAACCGGCTCCTTCAAACTGACCGGACCTGTTCGGGTCTGGCCGCAAGTTTTCAATGGCGTAAAATGAAAGGTTTTCAGGTGGGCAGACAGCCGCTTTTGGGTCTTTGCCATCAAAGCACTATCTTTTCAGTTCTTCCGTCAACATGGGCACCACTTCAAATAGATCGCCGATGATACCGTAGTCGCATTTTTGGAAGATCGGTGCGTCTTTGTCAGTATTGATGGCAACGATTACTTTGGAGGTTTTCATACCGGCAAAGTGCTGCACGGAACCGGAAAGGCCGCACCCGATATAGAGCCTGGGGCTGACTGTTTTACCGGTTTGCCCCACCTGCATGGAATGGGGCGCAAAACCGGCGTCCACGGCTGCTCTGGAAGCACCCACGGCGGCGCCCATTTGGGCGGCGCACGCCTTGATGATTTTGTAGTTATCAGCGGAATCAATGGGCCGTCCGGCAGTGATGATGATGGCCGCCTCGGTGAGTTCAACTTTCCCGTCGGCGCTCTTTTTGATTTCCCGGATAGTAACGCCGCCGGACCCATCAGTCTCTATGGCGAGGCCATCTTCCACTGGTTCCGAAGGCGCTGCAACCGCATCAATGGCGTTCGGACGGACGGTGGCCAACAGCGGAGTCCCGTCCAATTTGAGCGTTGCCGTGGTTTTGCCGGAAAAGTGTGACTTTGTAACGGTTTGGCTGCCAAAATCAATTCCCACGATGTCCGAGGCCAGCGGCCGGTTCAGCCGCGCGGCCAAACGGGCGAAAAGATCCCGACCGAGGGCGCTGGCAAGACCGAGAAGGCCGTCCAACGCCAGCTTGGAAAGCGCCTTTTCCAGTACAGCGGCTTCCAAGTCAGGGCTTTGCTTGACGCCGCCGTTGGCGGTGGTCAGGGTCATAATGGTACTCACACCATACTCGGCCAGTCCGCCGGTTTGAGCCCCTTCAGGGGCGATGGCGATCACTTCGTTGGCGCCATTGGCGCGGGCGGCGGTGATGACACCCATGTTGGACGCTTTAACAATACCGTTTTCCGTTTCGATATAGACGCCTATCTTTGCCATGGTAGGCCTCCTTTAGAGTACTTTTTCATCATTTTTCAGAATTTGAACCAACTCGGTCACTTGGCTTTGGAGATCACCCGTTAATATCTTGGCGCCGGTGCGTTCCGGAACTGCCTTTAGCTTTACAAGGGCGGAGTCTTCGGACAGGGCGGGGATCTCCATTGCCGTGAGATCCATCTCTTTGATGGGTTTCTTTTTGGCTTTCATGATATCGGGGAATTTGGGGTAGCGGGGTTCGTTCAGCCCCTTGGTGGCGCCAATGACGCACGGTTTGGCCATTTCCAGGGTCATGCGGGAGCCGCCGCCGATCTCCTGTTCAACAACCACTTTGTCACCTTCGAAGGTGAGTTGGGAAACCTCGTTGGCTACGGGGAACCCCAGTTCATGGGCCAGCCGGTAGGGTGTTTGAAACCCTTCGGTGTCCACAGCGCCTTTGCCCGTTAAAACCAAATCGGGTGTGCCGTCTTCGAGGATCGCCGCCTTCAGGGCCAGGGCCGTTGCCATGCTGCTTAGCAATTGAGCTTCCGATGTAACATGAATGGCCCGATGGGCGCCCATGGCCAGAGCACTGCGCAAGGTGGATGCGGCCGCATCGGGTCCGACACAGACAATGATTACTTCTCCGTCACCAGCTTTTTCCGAGATTCTGACCGCCTCTTCAATGGCATACTCATCGTAAGGGTTGATGATGAACTTGACGCCGGCTTCGGCAAAACCGGCCTCACCTTCAATCTTGATGGTTGCCGCCGTATCAGGTACATGTTTGACACAGACATAAATTTGCATGAATACACCTTTTTATAAAGAGTGCGGGACAAAAGACGAGAAATATATTATCAATATATCGGCTTCATAATCAATAAAAATACGTTCGTCAATAACAATAGCAATAAAATATTTTTATTTGCATTTGATATGAGTGACAAGAGAATCTTTTAAGGCAAAAATGAGGATATCATAAAATGACCACGAAGACCTCCAAAGGGCAAACATTAAGTGTTACCGCTTATCAGAAAATCAAGGAGCAGATCGTCACTTTAAAGTTAGCGCCCGGCCAGCAGGTGGATGAGGCCGGATTAGCCAAGGAGTTGGGTATTGGCCGAACTCCGATCCGGGAGGCTTTTTTCAGGCTGGCGTCGGAGAATTTGCTGCAGGTGGTTCAAGGCCGCGGCTTTTTTGTCCGCGATATTACATTTAGCGATTTGAAGGATCTCTTCGAGGCAATGCTGATTCTGGAAAGAGCTGCTGTGGCGTTGGCCGCGAGGCGGATTACCGCTGCTCAACTTGACGCCCTGAGGGAGAAAAATGAGCAGTTATTAGCGGCGGCCCAAAAAAATGACCATTTTGAAGCGACTCTTTCAAATAGCAAGTTTCACCGTACGCTATATAAGGCATCGCATAATGAATTTCTTATCTCGGCGTTAAACAATATCCAAGTTCAAACCCAACGCTTGATCTATCTTTGTTATCATAAGGATGTTGCCAATATTAGTTTCCAGTCCCATGCCCAAGCTTCGTACGATGACCATGTAGAACTGATGGATCATTTGGAAAACGGGCGCCAGAAAGAGGTCATCGCTTGTATGACGCGGCATATGCGACTGTTTCAAAAGCGGGTGAATCAGCTGATGGTTCCATCGGAAGAGACCCTTGACCGGGTTGCCTATACAGATCTGGAATAACATCTTTATCCGGATAATAGGGAATTAAGTGAAGGTTCATCTTTTAAAAAAAACGCGCCCACCAGTTGAGTGTTTCTGCATCTTACTTTCATCAACCACCATCCAGGCTTTATCACTACACCGTTTCCTGAACGATAACATTCACAAGGGATTGGATAAAATTTGTTGTCGGAAAGTCGCCTTTTGCCCGTCCCATAAAAAATATATTCATAATATATTGACAAGGCGGTGTGGTTCCTTTAAGAGTGGACAATGTCACTTCCTGGAGGCGATTCGTCTATTTGAAGGCAACACGCAAAAAATGTTCCGGTTGCGGCCTTTGCCGGCTCACCTGTACCTTTTGCTAAAAAGGGAATAGTAATAATCCGGCAAGGCCTTGGGGTAAAAAGGAGCGGTGATGCGCCATTTCGAGTATTTTAACAAAACAGATGTTCAAAAGATCCATGCGGCGACCCTTTATGTTCTGGAAAAGGTGGGGGTTGATTTTGGCTATGAACCGGCGTTGAAGGTATTGGCCAAAGGCGGATGCAAGGTGGAAGGGGAGCGGGTCTTCTTTCTGCCCAAACTGGTGGAAGCATTCGTCGCCAAAGCACCCGGGCAGTTTACCTTGTATGCCCGTAACCCGGAAAAAAATGTAGTCATCGGTTGTGAAAACACTGCGTTTGCGCCTTGTTACGGCCCGGCGTTTGTGACTGACCTGGACCGGGGCCGACGGTCCTCGACACTGGAGGATTTCAATAATTTTGCCAAACTAAGTCACGCCAGCCGCAACATCGACATCAATGGCGGCATTCTGGTCGAACCCAACGATGTGCCCATGGATAAACGGGCTGCTGAAATGCTTTACGGTGTCATGCGTTATTCGGACAAACCATTTATGGGCAGCGCCATTGGTAAAGCGGGGGCTCAAAAAACCATCGCCATGTCGGCCATAATGTTGGGGGTCGGTGAGGAAAGGTTGGCTGACAAGCCGCCTTCGATTACCCTTCAGACTGCCCGTACACCTTTGGGTTATGATGATCGTATGTTGGGTGCCATGATGGAATACGCCAAAGCCGGGATGGCGCAGGTGGTTTCATCGCTCGCCATTGCCGGCGCCACAGCCCCGGTCACCATGGAGGGCACCCTGGTGATCCAGAATGCCGAAGTATTGGCCGGTATCGTGTTAACGCAAATGTTACGGGAAGGGGCGCCGGTGGTGTTTGGTGGCTCCTCTTCCGCTGCCGCCATGCGTTACGGCACCTTGAGTGCCGGTGCACCGGAAATGGTGGTGAATACCGCGGCTACGGCCCAAATGGCGCGCTTTTACAGTATTCCCAGCCGGGGCGGCGGCGCCCTTACCGACGCAAAAATTCCCGATGCCCAGGCCGGGATGGAATCGATGATGAGCCAGATGATGGCGTCGATGGCCGGGGTTCACTTTGTGTTGCACTCGGCGGGTATTCTCGAGGGCTACATGACCTCATCCTATGAAAAATTTATCATGGATGATGATATTTGCGGCATGTGCAAACGGATTCGCAGGGGTGAAACCGTCAATATCGAAAAACTGGCCGTAGATCTGATCGAAGAGGTGGGGCCCGGGGGCGAATATCTCACCCAAATGCACACATTTCAAAATTTCCGCAAAGAATTTTACGCTCCGGTTCTTGAAGAGCGCGGCACCTATGATGCATGGGAAACGAACGGAAGCCTCACATTGGCCCAGCAGGCCAATGCCAAATGGAAGGAGATCCTGGCTAATTTTGAAGCGCCCGATCTGCCGGCTGACGTTGACCGGGATTTGCGAAAATATATTGATCAAATCTGATGGCGTGAAAGTAATCAGTTAATGAGGACAAAATGCCACAATATCCAAAAACTGGCAAAAATAAACGAAGGTTTGAGGACAACAAGTTACCTGATTACCATTTGCACTGCCGTTATTGTTTTTTACACGGGTTGTCAATGTCACAGGCGGCCACTCTGTGGAATGAAAAAATTAAAAACAAATATTCAGATAGAAATGAACAATTAAATTTGCTGTTTGCGCATTTTCGAAAAGATAAAAGGAAATATGTCCCCAAAAGACAAGCAGTAAAGACATATTTCAGAGAAGGAGAGAAATATCTATCAGAAATAAAAAGAAGAAAACGAGACAGAGCTCTTGTGAACTATCGGCTCCAGATAGATAACTATGAATGTCAAAATTGTGGATTTCCAAGAACAGCAACCATAAAACTACCTAAACATACAATAATAATTGAAGTCCACCATATATACCCAATTGAAGATGGTGAAAGAGAGACAAAGATAGAGGATTTAGTTAGTTTATGTCCGAATTGCCATAAGCTCATTCACGCAATCGGGAGAGAGAGAAATGTTAATCAGCTCCCTGTTGAACGCCTAAAAAACATCTCAAATAAAATTCATAAGGAGGGGTAAATTATGAAAAACCAGGCAAGGGTCGTGGTCATTGGCGGCGGCGCCATCGGCACCAGTATTTTATACCATCTGGCCAAATACGGCTGGACCGATGTCGTACTACTGGAAAAACATGAGCTGACCTCCGGGTCTACCTGGATGGCGGCGGGCAACTGCTCTTTTTTCCACGGGAACTACTACTGTACCCAGGTCAATATGAAAAGCATCGAGATCTATAAAGGTCTCAAAGCGGAGACCGGCCAATCCGCCGGATGGCATACCACCGGCTCAATTCGAACAGCGGATAATCCCGGCCGGATGGAAGAGCTGGGCTACGTCTACAGCATGAACCGCTGCCTGGGATTGGATGTCAACTGGGTCACCCCGGAAGAGATCGCCAAATTACACCCGTTGATGAATGTGGAGGGGCTTACTGCAGGTCTCTATTGGCCCGATGACGGTGACGTGGATCCCAATAGCATCACCCAGGCCTTCGCGTTGGGCGCCAAAAAACTGGGTGCGGAAATTGAGCAGCACACCCTGGTCGAAGGATTGACTCCAAAGGCCAACGATGAGTGGAGTGTTCATACGGACAAAGGCGACATTACGTGCCAATGGGTGATTAACGCAGCCGGTCTTTGGGCCCCGGAAGTGGCGGCCATGGCCGGGCTGGAGATCCCCTCCATTGCCGGTGAGCATTCCCACATTTTATTTGAGGCCATTGATGCGGTCGTTGACCGTGATGAGTACCTGCCGCTGGTGCGTGACCCCGACCGTTCCATCTATATACGGCAGGAGATGGACAGCCTAATTTTGGGACTGTACGAATCCAGGGTGAAGCAATGGCACCCGTATGGGGTGCCGTGGGATTACGCGCTTTCCGAGCTGCCGCCCGACTTTGACCATATCGCCGATTTTATCGAAGCCGGCATTTACCGTTTCCCGATCATGGGCGAAACCGGCTTCAAGCACACTACCGTTGGTCCTATCACCTACACTCCCAACGGCGACCCCTTGATAGGCCCGGCCTATCCGTTAAAGAACTACTTCTTGGCGTGCGGGTATAGTTTTGGGATCACCCAGGCGGGTGGTATTGGTCACTACATTGCCGGTTGGCTAATGAACGGTGAGCCGGAGATTGATCTCTGGCCGGTGGACAGTCGTCGCTACGGCAGCTACGCCAACTGGGCTTACAACCATGAAAAGATTGAAGACACTTATCCGCGTCTTTACAGCATTATCTACGGAAACGAGTTCCGTGATGCGGCCCGCCCCAACCGGGTTAGCCCCATTTACGAATATCAGAAAGAGGCCGGCGCCGTCTTTGGAGACTACTTTGGATGGGAGTGCCCCAACTACTTTTCTGTTAATGAGGCGGACAGCTATGAAAATCCAGGCTGGAAGCGGACCAATGCCTTTGCCTATGTGGGCCAAGAGTGCCACCACGCCATGAATCATGTCGGCTTGATTGATTTGACCCGCTTTGCAAAAACCAAGATCACCGGCCCCGGCGCCGAAGGCTGGTTGAACCACATGACCTGTCAGCGGGTGCCTCGAGGAGACGGCCGAATCGCTTTAGCCCCCATGTTGGACGCCGACGGGATGTTTAAATCGGATATGACCATTACCCGTAGGGATGAAAACGACTATTTCTGCGTAACGGCCAGTGTGGGCAAACGCCACGATCAGCATTGGCTGCTCAACAACCTGCCTGATGACGGTTCCGTTATCATGGAGGATGTTACCTATAAAATGGGTTGTCTGGTTCTGGTGGGCCCCAAAAGCCGCGAAGTCTTGGCCAAAGCTTCCTACGGCGATGTGTCCGGCGAGGCCTTTCCCTTTGGCACTTGCCGTCAAGTCTATGTGGGCCGGACCCGGTGCAGGGTCAACCGCATGAACTATGTAGGTGAGCTGGGTTTTGAGATTTTTCACCCCATCGAAAGCCAGATTCCCGTTTTTCAGGCCTTGATGGCTGCCGGCGCGGAATTTGATGTAAAGATGATCGGCATGCACGCCATGGATTCCATGCGCTTGGAAAAGGGCTACATGGCCTGGAAGTCGGAGATGAATCGCCATCATCATCCGCTGGAAACCGATACCGCCTGGACAGTCAAATGGAAAAAAGGGGATTTTATCGGCAAAGCGGCCCTGGAAAAGATCAAAGCGGATGGCGTTGCCAAAAAGCTGGCGGGCATGGTAGTGGAGGCCGAAGATACCGATCCGTGGGGCTACAACCCGATTTTGAATGGCGATGAGATGATCGGCATGACCTCCTCAGGGGGTTACGGTCATCGCACCGGCAAAAGCATCGCCCTAGGGTATGTGCCCGTTGAACTGGCCCAACCGGGCACCGAACTGAAGGTGGAGATATTAGGAAAAGCCCTGCCGGCCAAAGTGGTGGATATGCCGCTGTACGATTCGAAAAACGATAGAATGAAAGCGTAGGCGTAGCCTTAATGCTTGTTGAACTGAGATCCTGTTTGCAAAGAAGCCCTGTCTTCATTATGCAGGGCTTCTTTGCTGGTTGAACGAATCAAAGCAACTTGGATGAAATAAGAATTGTCCGCAAGGATGCAGACTCGCAGGATGTTCTATGTGCACTCAACACGATCTTAAGTTGCCCTTTTGCCTTCCTGCCGGATTAATGTACAATGTTTTCATCGGATTAAGATTTTGGATGAAAGGGGTAGCATGCGCCGTACGATGATTTGTGGAACAGGAAGATACGTGCCGCCCAGGGTAGTGACCAACGAGGACCTTGCCCAATGGATGGATACCAGCGACGAATGGATTCGTCAACGAACCGGCATCAAAGAGCGCCACTGGATTGACGATGACGGGGGCGTTGGGGCCTCGGATTTGGGGTTGGCGGCTACCAAGAAAGCGTTGGACAAGGCTGGCTGGCAACCGGAAGATATCAATCTGATTATCTTTGCCACCATGACGCCTGACATCTTTTTACCCGGATCGGGATGTTTCTTACAACAAAAACTGGGGCTAAAGGAGACTCCGGCGCTGGATATCCGGCAACAGTGCACCGGCTTTTTATACGGTATTGAGCTGGCTGACGCCTACATCCGCAGCAATGTCTACAAGCGCATCTTATTTGTCGGGGCCGAAGTACAGAGCACCGGATTGGAGCGCGCAACGAGCGGGCGGGATATCTCGGTGATCTTTGCCGATGGCGCCGCCGCAGTTTGCCTGGAAGGCAGGGAGGGATCGGCCGACGAAGGTTTCTTAACTTCCAAGGTTCATGCCGACGGCCGTCTTATCGATAAATTGATGTTAGAGGCGCCTGCTTCCAGGGAGAATCCCCGTATTAGCATCAAGATGCTGGAAGAGGGGCGCCACCTACCGATCATGGATGGCCGGACGATCTTTAAAAAGGCCGTGGTCTTGCTGCCCAAAGTGACTTACAAGGTGTTGCAAAAAGCCGGTGTTCAAAAAGAAGACGTGGATCTCTACATTCCCCACCAGGCCAACATGCGCATCAATCAAGCATTTCAACAGGCTATGGATCTGCCCGAAGAGAAGGTCTTTCACAACATTCAACGCTACGGCAACACCACCGCGGCGACCATCCCTCTGGCTTTGGATGAGGCGCTGGAGATGGGACGGGTGGGGCCGGGGAGTTTGATCTGCTTTTTGGGGTTGGGTGCGGGCGTTACCTGGGGGGCTTCATTGTACCGCTTTCCCGCTCTGTCAAATAAGGGCTAATACAATTGTTGCGATGGCTTGTTGATGAGGCGGTGCTGCACGATTGGGCCTTGGGGTCACCTGCCTGGATGCTACTGGTGGCGCTGGCGCTAAGTATTGGCGTGCTTTCCAAAGGGTCCGATTGGCTCATAGACGGTGTTGTGGCCTTGGCGGAGAGGACCGGATTGCCCAAGGTGGTCATCGGCGCCACCATCGTCAGCTTAGGAACCACCACCCCGGAAGCCTTTGTATCAGTTATGGCCGCGTTTATGGGCAATCCCGGTTTGGCGCTGGGTAACGGGGTCGGATCGATCATTGCCGACACAGGGTTGATTTTCGGGATCACCTGCCTGTTAACTACCGTTCCCATGCAGCGGTATATCCTTAACCGCACCGGTTGGGTACAGGTGGGTTCGGCCACCCTGTTAGTTGTCATTGCCCTTTTTTTGCTTTGGTATTCCAACGGGGTTCCCGTTTTGGGACGCGTCTTCGGGGTTTTCTTTTTGATTCTTCTGGCAGCCTATCTTTACGCCACCTATCTGTGGGCAAAAAGCGAAGACAGCGCGATCAAAGACCATGGCCATGTCGAAACCAACGAGACTTCGTTGGGTTTGGCCCAGGCGGGGTTGATGATCGGTGGCGGGCTATTGGCCGTGATTATTGGCGCCAAGGTGCTGATTCCCTGTGCGGCGGTGTTGGCCGGCCGCCTGGGTGTGTCTGAAGATGTTATTGCCGCTACCATGGTAGCTTTCGGCACATCACTGCCGGAACTGGTCACCGCCATTGCTGCGGTGCGTAAAGGCCATCCGGAAATCACGGTCGGTAATATTGTGGGGGCCGATGTATTAAACTGCCTTTTTGTGATCGGTGCCGCCGCAACGGCCCGACCGCTGGCAATTCCGCCCAACTTCTACTACTTCCACTTTCCGGCGATGATGATCATCTTATGGTCTTTCCGAACTTTTATTTCCATGAATCGCGACGGTACGTTTAAGCGGTGGCAGGGGGTTTGGCTGTTGACTATATATGGGCTTTATATTATTTTGCAATTTGGTCTTAAATTAGTCGCCCTTGAAATAGGATTTAATTACTAGAAGTGAATTCTCAACCGCCTTTAGGTGTTGAGAATTCACTCACAAGCTCGATAATAAACTTTGGCGGGCGTACCACCCGGTTTTTGGCATCCACAAAGACATGCCGAGTGTAGCCGGTAGCTTTCGGTTTGGTATCGGCGCCATCCACATAAAGGGCGTAGTCAAATTGGATTCCGGCCCCCAAGGCGCCTAGCCGCGTTTCAACGATCAATGGATCATCGTAACGCACCGGGGCGATATATTTGCACTGGCACTCCACGACGGGCAGCATAAACCCCTGGACTTCAACTTGACGGTAGGGTATGCCGAGTGATCGGAACAGTTCGGTACGGCCCATTTCAAACCAGCGGAAGTAGTTGGCGTGATAGGCGATGCCCATGGTGTCGGTGTCGCCGTAAATGACGCGGCAATGGACTTGATGGCTGATCATGATTCCGTGGCCTTGTTGGTAGGGGACAGCCCCAGTAGTTTCGTGTAGATGACTCTTAAATCATCGTAGCTTTGAAAAACGGGAAACCGGGGAAATTCAGCCGCCACATTTTCCGGCGGCCGAAACAAAATCCCATGGTGCGCAACAGAAAGCATGGCCGTGTCATTGTAGGAGTCCCCCATGGCGATGGTTTCGTAATTGAGTCCCCGAAACGCTTCCACCGCAGCCTTTTTGGCGTTCTCTGTGCGGATATGATAGGCCGTGATGCGGCCCTTGGCATCGGTGGAAAGGGTGTGACAGAGCAGTGTGGGGAAGTTGAGTTGAACCATCAGCGGCGCAGTAAATTCTACAAAGGTGTCCGATAAAATAATTATCTGGGTGACGCTTCGCAGCCAATCCAAAAACGGTTTGGCGCCCGCCAGGGGTTTCATCCGGGAGACCACATCATGGATGTCGTGGATCGTCAGGCTGCTTTTACGCATCTGCTCGATCCGGTAGTTCATCAACTCGTTGTAGTCGGGAATGTCCCGGGTGGTGAGGGAAAACGCCTCAATACCGGTCTTTTCTGCCAGATTGATCCAGATTTCCGGCACAAAAACCCCTTCCAAGTCTGAAAAAACAATGTGCATTGCTGATCCTTCAGTCGTTTAGGCGATCGTCTTCGATGCGAATCAGAACCGGTTTGGCATCGACCACCCCTTTTTCCCGGATGAGGGTCAACGCGTTTTGAATGTCGGCTTCGTTGGCTCGGTGGGTTTGAATAAAGACCGGCACGGCGCCGTTGTTTTTACGCCCTTTTTGATGAACCGTTTTTATGCTGATGCCGCGATCACCCAACACCCCGGAAATGGTTGAGAGTACACCCGGCTGATCCAGCGCGGAAAAGCGAATGTAGTAGTGGGTAGAAATCTCATTAATAGGGGTAATGGCGATAGGGCGCAATTCATCCATCTGATACCCTAAAAACGGCACCCGGTTGGATTTACCGTTCAGCAGGTTGCGGGCCAGATCCACGCAATCGGCCACCACGGCGCTGCCAGTGGGCATCATCCCTGCGCCGTAACCATACAGCATGATGTCATCCACCGCGTCGGCAGTGATCACCACGGCATTGACCCGGCCGCTGATGGACGCCAGCAAGTGGTTTTTCGGAATCATGGCGGGATGCACCCGGGCGTCGATGGCGTCGCCGCTGTTCTTATTGATAGCCAAAAGCTTAATGCAATAACCTTCCTCGGTTGCATACTGGATATCCATGGGACCAATCCGGGAGATGCCTTCCACATAAATATCGTCGAGGTTCAGATCGGTTCCGTAAGCCAGAGCGGCCAAAATGGCCAATTTGTGGGCCGTGTCATACCCGTCGACATCCAGGGAAGGGTCGGCTTCGGCGTACCCCAGTTTTTGGGCATCGGCCAGGGCCTCTTTAAAGGAACTGCCATCGGCGCTGATTTTGGTCAGAATATAGTTGCAGGTACCGTTTAGAATGCCGCGTATGGCCTGAACACGAGTGCCCACCAGCGATTCCCGCAACGTTTTCACCACCGGCATGCAGCCGCCGCAGCTCGCCTCGTAGGCCACGTCAACCCCTTTAACATGGGCCGCTTTAAAGATCTCCGTTCCGGACACCGCCAGTAAGGCCTTATTGGCCGTCACCACATGTTTACCCTTGGCGATGGCCGCCAATATCAGCTCTTTGGCTACGGTTTGCCCGCCGATCATCTCCACCACAATGTCAATATCGGTATTATTGATCACCGTGGCTGCATCCGCCGACAGGGTTCCGGACGGCAGGGTAATACCACGGTCCGTTTCGGTGTCGATATCCACCACTTTTTTGAGCACCAGCCGGGCACCCAGCCGGGCGGTGATGACATCGCCGTTTTCGATAAGCAGTTTCGCCAATCCGACACCCACCGTGCCAAACCCTAAAAGTCCGATATTGATGGCTTGCATAATGCTTCCCCTACCACCCATAGTACCGTTAACATTTTGGTATTATAATATTTTCAATTATTGTACTAAACACTCTTTTGCAAAACGCCGCGAATCCCCCGCACGGCCTGATTGATCCGCATCTCGTTTTCAATGAGGGCAAAACGGACAAAATCATCGCCGTATTCGCCAAAGCCCAAACCGGGCGATACGGCCACTTTGGCCATGCTGATCAACATCTTGGAAAACTCCACCGACCCCATATCGGCAAAGGCCTCGGGGATTTTGGCCCACACAAACATGGTTCCCTTGGGGGCCGGAATGTTCCAACCGGAGCGATTGAGCCCCACAATCAGGGTGTCCCGCCGGCTTTTGTAAATGTCCCGAATAGTCTCCACGCAATCGTAAGGGCCGTCCAGGGCGATAATGGCGGCAATCTGTATCGGCTGGAAAATACCGTAGTCAAGATAGCTTTTGATGCGCTGCAGGGCAAAAATGGTTTCGGCGTTGCCCACGCAAAAACCGCAGCGCCACCCCGCCATGCTGTAGCTTTTAGAGAGCGAGAAAAATTCCACCGCCACTTCTTTGGCGCCGGGCACCTGCAGAATGCTGGGGGCCTTGTAATCGTCGAACACCAAGTCGGCATAGGCAAAATCGTGAATAATTAAAATATGATGCTCCTGGGCAAAGGCGATGATCTTTTCAAAAAAGGCCAGATCCACCACCTCGGTGGTGGGGTTATGGGGATACGATAAGATCAGCACTTTGGGTTTGGGCCAGGTCTGACGGGTGGCGTTGAGCAGATTGTCAAAAAAATCCTGCCCCGGTCCCACCGGAATACCACGTACATCCCCGCCTGCGATGATGGCTGAATAGGGATGGATCGGATAGGTGGGCGAAGGGGTAAAAACCACATCACCGGGCCGGATGGTGACCAAGATCAGATGCGACATTCCTTCTTTGACGCCGATGGTAACGATGGCTTCTCTTTCCGGATCAATATCTACATCAAACCGGCGGCCGTACCAGTCGGAAATCGCCTTGCGCAGACGGGTGATGCCCCGTGAGGCCGAGTAGCGGTGGTTGTGGCGTTTGCGGGAGGCCTCCGCCAATTTATCCACAATATGATCGGGAGTGGCCAGATCGGGGTTTCCCATGCCCAAATCGATGATATCCTCACCCGCTTGGCGGGCGGTCTGTTTGAGTTCGTTAACGGTGGCGAAAATATATGGCGGTAGCCGGTCCAGCCGGGAAAACTCTTTCATGGGGCACACTCCAAAGTACCGCGGGGTGTTCCCGCAGTATTGTCATACGTTCACGATGCGGTTAGGCCAAGTTGAATTCATACAATACCCTATCACGGATGTCAAAATCCCCCAAAATCGCGGTTGACATTGATGTCAAAATTGCTATAAATCGTATTTGAAGAATAACGCTCTGTATATTCCGCCGTACCTATAATCGCGCAACCCAACGATTCATCACAAGGAGTCGCTATGTTTAAACAAAGCCGTAGTACTGATGACCGCAGCAAAAAGAAGCCCGTTGAAACCCCTGCGGCAAAAGAACACCCGATTAAAAATGGAACAACAGTGAATGCCGGTCCGGCCATGGGCAGCTCGAAAACCGTCATCGGCACCAATGTGGTTATTGATGGAAATGTGCAGGGATCCGAGAACCTCGTGGTGGATGGTGTGATCAAAGGCAACATCAATGCACCGGACCATCATGTGGCCATCGGCCCCAAAGGCCGTATTGAAGGGGAAATTGAAGTCAACGATGCGGTGATTGGCGGGTTGGTGCAAGGCAAGGTCAAAGCTGCCGGGCGGGTGGAAGTGACCCAACACGCCGATTTTTATGGCGAAATTAAGTGCAAAAGCATCACGGTCCAGGGCGGCGCCTATTTTAAAGGTATTATTGAGCTGCAACGGGAACCTCATCGCGAGAAAAAAGCAAAGGTAGGCAAGATTACGCCGGCCAAAGAGACGGCCGCCAAAGTTGCACCCTTGACATCTACTGAAGCGGCAAAGGAAAAATAGCGGTTGCCTCAATCAGCGCCCCAACCCACTGATACCCTGAGCTTAAAACCGGAGCAGGTGAGTTCGGCCAGTATGGTATTGCAACAGCTTGCCGGACGACTCCAACAACAACGGGCCGATAAAATTCTGGATGTGGGGCCGGCTTATCAGGAAAACATCAATTTTTTCGCCAACCGAGCTAAGCAGTTATACGTCTGTGATCTGTTTACCCGGCTTCACCAAATCAAAAATACCGAAAAGCCTTCCAATACCCAAATTTGGAAGGAACTCGAGTTCCCATCAAACCATTTTGATTGCATCAACCTGTGGGGTCTTCTGGATCATTTGACCGACGAGGAGGCCCTTAAAATTGTCCAGCGCTGCAAAAAATTGGTTAAACCTTACGGGTTGGTATTGGTGATAGCCATAGAGAATGCGCTCCATCCCCGCAATAGTACCCTATTTGCCAGCAGCCCCGAATACCGCCTGACGTTGCGTTCGCTCCCACATATCCAACTCCCCTTTTTCTACCGTCCCAACCGGGAGTTAATATCGTTGCTGGAACCGTTTAAGCCGATAAAAATTTTTCGTCACCACAACGGTATCCGGGAGATGCTGTTTCAGCGTTCAGCACATTCCCGCTAAACCGATGCTTGAAACACCTCCGAAACAAACACCCGAGCTTCTGGCCCCGGCCGGTAATTTTGAAAAAGATCTTGACCCGTTCACGCCAACGGGTCACGCCTGATGGATGAATCGATAATTCGTGTTCAAAGTACTTCATCCCGCTCAGATACTGCCAATAAGGATTTTCCACCCAACCCCCAACAACATCCTCATTGCTGAGGTTACGGGTCTGTTTCAAGTAATGCAACGCCACTATCAACCGGGTGCTGATGCCCGGACGACCGTTGTCCGCACAAAAAGCGCCGCCAAACAGTTCGTCCAGGCGGTCCCGGTTTACGGCGCGTGATAACCTTACCAGCCCATGACCGGACCGGATAGCATCCAGTCACCAATAACATCAAGTTATTTCTGACAGTTAAATCCTACTTCAAGGACGACCAGGTAACATCTCGAGGATTAAATTTTGAGTCTGACGATAAAATCGGGCAACAAGGGATGTTTTGCAAAGGTCTCTAGAATTGGATTTGTAACGCCCCACCCCAACTCATCTCCTCCTCGGAAAAGGCGTCCTTCTCTTTTGATTTCCGCCAATCGTCAAAACGGTAATCGGCGCTGATATAAAGAAAAATATAGGGCAGGAGCTCAAGATCCATCCCCGCCCTGAGGCTGAATTGAGGCTTGTCGCTCAAAATCCCGTCTTCAATCACATAATGGGTGCCCAAGCCCGCATAGAGATCATCGCTAACAGCTATAAATATCTGCGATAGCAACCCGGTGTCAGGGTCCGCGATCGGGTCTTTGGGCAAAAGATCCATATCTGCCTTAAATTGAAGCAGGTTCCGGGGGTTTACTTTAAAGGTAAACACCGCCGCCTGCTGTTCGGTGGCCGGAGTGACATCATTCACTCGCAAGTCCGCCAGTTCCAGTTTGGAAACGTTGATCGCAGTGGGGAGACGATACAATTCTTCCGCTCCGGCTAAAGGTATCACGGCTGTAAATACGATCAAGCAACAAAGTAAGATGGCTTTGGAAAAAACCATGGTGGCTCCTAAACCCAGGTTGGTCCGGGTAGAAATGTTGTTGCTGACCCTTAAGATAAGATCACGGTCGCGACCTTGTCAATGGACCTATAAAAGTAATTTGAAAAAGCACCCTGTTTATGGTTTAGATAAGCGCCGAAAATTCACCGCCACATTTGATATTGAAGTGTTTGTTAAACATTAGACCCCCAAAACGGCAATAAAATGCCTAAAAAAAATTCCGCCAACAATTATCTGACCTGCCCGCGCCTGAAGGGGCAGCCCAAAAAGCATATTGCCGTATATCACAAATGCCGCTTTCGTAAAAAGTGTGTTCCTTACCGCAATCACTGCCAGGCGGAACTACCCTTCACCTTTTCCTCGGACGATGCAAACAGCTCAAAAAGTGCCGCCCCGGAGGCACCCGAGCCTGAGACACCGGCCCTGTTACCCCAAAAAGAAGCAACCGAAGAATTGTTAAAGGAGATTGAATCGGAACTGAAGGCGCTACAAAAACTGTGCCGCTAAATTTGGGCGGCCTGGTTTAAAAAAACAGCCAACTTGCGCTGAAAATCGTCAAATTTCCCGCCACATGGATGATAATGGGTGTAACCAAACTATGAGACCTTTCATAAGAGAGGGCAAAAACGATTCCTCCTACCAGCGGAACCAGCCAAAAGGTTCCCGATCCGTGGGCCGCCACAAAAAACAGTGTTGAAATTATGAGCGCCATGCTGACCCCCCAGCGACGAAAAAAACCGTAAATCAGACTGCGAAAAACCAACTCCTCCGCAATGGGCCCCACGATACCGCCCACCCCCAAAAAAAGAAACAGGTCCAAAAAGGTCTGTGGCAAGGGTGTTTTTATGAGGTTTTCCGCCGGCCAGTTTTTGATCCATGCGAACATAGCACCTACTACAACACAAAGGCCGAAACCGGTTGTCCACAAAACCCCGTGCCAAGCTCCCCTTCTTAATAACGCTGGTTTTAAGCCGACCCGATCCGCACCGGCACCGTCAGAATTTAGACCCATCCATACCGCAACCGCCTGCAACAGCCGCAACCCTGCCATCATCCCGAGTTGTTGCCACAGTGCGGCCGCCCGGTTGCCAAAAAAGCGATGAAACAACAGTTCCAAGCCGATAACCACAGTCAGTGCAATGGTAAAAGGGCCTATTCTAATCGGTTTTTGGGTCATCTGTTTTGCCCCGCGCAGATGGCTTGCCTGATAGAGCGCCGCTTGAATTATTTGGCTGATTCCATCCAAGCATTTTCAATGCTCTATAGGCATAAAATTGAACATACCAGTGATCCGAGGTCCGAATCGTGTTGAGCAGCAGCGGAATTTCATCCGGGTCGCCCCATCGGCCCAACGATTGCAACGCCATACAACGCACATTGGGGTTGGGGTCATTAAGCAGCAGCATCAAGTCTTGCCGGTTTTGATAATGGGGTGCATATTGCAGCGCCCGCGCAACTTTGCACCGCATGGCTGAATCCGAACTCCCTAGCAGCTTCGGATAATCTGTAAATTTAGTGATGTCAAAATGTTGCTGCACCAGCGCTTCCAGCGCGTCCAAGCGTTCATGGCGCCGGCCGTTTTTTAAAGTTCTGATGAGTTCATCCGGAGAGTCAGGTAAAGGACCTGGCGTCCACAGCAGCCACCAAAATGAAACGCCGACCCCCAGACATAAAAAACCGCTGCCCATAGCTGCCACACCAGTCGGGAACCACCATTTGAGAACCGGGTAAACCGAAAAATAAAGACCTGTGAAGACGACAACAGGCAATCCCACCAAAAGACCCATTAAGAGCAACTGGCGTAACCCTCGGTTGCGGTCACTGAGCGCTGAAAATTGTTTTAAAATCTTTTCAGGTGCGGCTAGCGCTTCTTCCAAAGAGGTTTTCAAAGAGATGCCGTTTCGGTCTTCCAATACCAGCGCCTGATTGGCTTGTACTTTAAACAGCAACTCAGTCGGGGGTTGATTGAGCCACAAATAGTCGTGCCCCACCAGAGATTCGGCAAGCCGTTGAGCATGAAAACCCGTGCTTTCTTGTGGCTCTATCCGATAGCTGATCATCTGTTTTTGACGGTTGGATTTTATCGCTTCAGCCGCAAACAAGGTGTATTGATAATAAAAGTGATTGATATGTCGGCCAATTGTGTGGCCAAGTAAAAGACGATCCCGCAAGCGAATAAAGCCGTATTCCGGCATAGCTGATGCCAATAATAGCGCCAGCACAATAACGCCCGCGCTGCCGGAAAACAGTATCGCCGCCCAAACCTTTTTGGAAACGGTCACCGTTTTACGCTGCGCTAAAAGGGCGCTCACCATCGGCACAGCCGTCACATAGGCGGTGGCAAAAATATGGAAGCCCTGTTGATTAACCCAAAGCATCAAGCCCAGCCATAGCAGCAATAGCGGCATTGGTTTCCCCTTGGGCAGATTCATTGCCGTCATCACGGCCGCCATGGTCAGCAACAGCAGCAACGGCCCCAGTGTTGCCGAAATAAACAATCCACCCCAAAAGGCCGGTTTTAACATCATTAATAACGGCTGCACCATTTCATTGGGAACTGCCACAAAACCGGCTTCAGCAATGGCCAGCATCTTCTGATGCAAAACTTGGTTTGTATAGCGAATATGGAGTGTGGCGACAATTTGGGTCGCCGCCAGCCCCCCTAAAAGCACTCCAAAACCGTTTTTTATGGAAACTGATCGTATCAATTTGGCAGCCGCACCCGTTTTGCTTATGTAACCATTGAGATACGCGTTGAACCCGTTAGCAAGTATTACCACGGTTGAATAAAAACAGCTACTCGACTGAAAATAATTGCAATAGATATCGACAGCCCCGGTTCATCTGTAGTATAGGGTTTCTTCAAAGTTGACCCGTCTTTTTGCGACACACAATACGTATGCAATACAATAAAAATTAACTGACTTTAAATGGATGATCCGATGCAAAACCTGAAACAGAGCGACCCCACCGTCAGCGATTTGATCAAACAAGAAGCCCGGCGCCAGAGAGGTGTGCTCAGAATGATCGCATCGGAAAATTTTGCCTCTGCGGCCGTCATGGAAGCCAGCGGCTCCATCCTTTCGAACAAATATTCGGAAGGCTATCCCGGCGCCCGCTACTACAAAGGTCAACAGGTGATTGATAAGGTGGAACAGCTGGCCATTGACCGGGCCAAGGCATTGTTTGACGCCGAGCATGTCAATGTACAGCCCTATTCGGGCAGTCCGGCCAATATGGCGGTTTATCTGGGGCTTTTGGGTAAATGTGGTAAAGTATTGGGGATGGATCTGGCCGCCGGCGGTCATTTAACTCATGGAGCCAAGGTCAGTTTTTCAGGCAAATATTACGAGAACGCCTACTATGGGGTGGATCATAAAACCGAACGTATCGACCTGACCGCCGTACGGGAATTGGCGCGCTCTTTTCGTCCCGATATGATCATTTGCGGCGCCTCCTCTTATCCCAGGGTCATCGATTTTGCCGGATTTGCCGAAATCGCCAAGGAGGTAGGCGCATTTCTATTGGCCGATATCGCCCATATTTCCGGTTTATGTATTACCGAGGAACATCCGAACCCCTGCCCTCATACCGATGTGGTGACCACCACGATCCACAAGATGCTGCGCGGCCCCCGGGCCGGTATGATCCTTTGTAAAAAAGAGTTGGCCGCAAAAATTGACAGGGCCGTTTTTCCCGGATTGCAAGGCGGCCCCCACAATGCCACCATCGCAGGTGTGGCCGTTGCCATGAGCGAAGCGGCAAAACCCGATTATGCGGCTTATTGCCGACAAGTGGTGAAAAACGCCAAGGCATTGGCCCATCACCTCATTGAAAGAGGTTTTAGGCTGGTCACCGGGGGTACGGATAACCATATGCTCTTATTTGACGCCACCGCCATCGGGCTCACCGGTAATGTGTTCGCCACAGCTTTGGACAATGCCGGAATCGTCACCAATATCAACAAGATCCCCTTTGATCCTCGTAAAGCCAACGATCCTTCGGGTGTTCGCCTTGGAACAGCGGCCTTGACCACTCAAAAGATGCAAGAGGCCGAAATGGAAACCATTGCCCGGATGATCCATCAAGTGGCCCAATCCGTTGACGATGAGACCAATATCCAGGCAATTCGTGACGAGGTCCGCGAATTTTGCGCCGCTTTTCCCCCGCCGGGATTTTAAACCACCCTGGAAAATGACCGGTTTTTTTCAGCCCTGTTTTATGGGCGCTTTGGTTCCCATTAATTTTTCTTGACAAGGGTTTTTTACAGTTTATTTTTACTGGGTTCTAAAATTTCCCCTTCCATCATACTTGGAAGGGGTTTTTTATGGATGGCAGCCTTGTTAAACGGGATAGATATTATGGCAACATCGATAACGAAAATACGTAACATCGGTATCAGCGCACATATTGATTCGGGTAAAACCACGCTGACTGAGCGCATTCTCTTTTATACCAACCGCATTCACGCCATTCATGATGTGAAAGGTAAAGACGGCGTTGGCGCCACCATGGACTCCATGGAGCTGGAAAAAGAGCGGGGTATCACCATTGCCTCGGCCGCCACCTATTGCGAATGGGATGATCATCGTATCAATATCATTGACACCCCCGGTCACGTCGATTTTACCATCGAGGTGGAACGTGCCTTGAGCGTGTTGGACGGCGCAATTCTGGTGCTATGCGCCGTTGGTGGGGTACAATCGCAATCGGTAACGGTTGATCAACAGATGAAGCGCTACAACGTCCCTTCCATCGCCTTTGTCAATAAATGCGACCGCAGTGGCGCCAGCCCCGACCGCGTCACCCGCCAGCTCAAAGAAAAGTTGGGCCACAACGCCGTACCCCTGCAGATCCCCATTGGTTTGGAAGCGGATTTTAAAGGGGTGGTGGATCTGATCACCATGAAAGCCTGCTATTTTGAAGGCGCCAACGGCGAAACCGTCCGGGAAAAGGAAATCCCCACGATACTGCAAAGCAAAGCGACCACTATGCGTGAAGCACTCATTGATGCGGCCTCCATGTTTTCAGACGAACTGATGGAAGCAGCCTTGGAGGAAACGGTCACCGAAGAACTGCTTTATGACGCTGTCCGCCAAGGGACCTTGGCCCGAGAAATGACACCTGTCTTTATAGGCTCCGCCTATAAAAATAAAGGTGTTCAACGCCTTTTGGATGCCGTCATCCGCTACCTGCCGTGCCCTTCGGATGTTACTAACGAGGCGCTGGATATGCAAAACAACGAATCCAAAGTGGCTCTGGAGAGTAATCCTGAAAAATCGTTGGTAGCCCTGGCTTTCAAGCTGGAAGACGGCGCCTACGGCCAATTGACTTACGTGCGGGTTTACCGGGGAACGCTTGCAAAGGGGATGACCGTCTCCAATGTCCGAAGCGGCCGTAAAATCAAAATCGGCAGGGTAATTCGCATGCACGCGGAACAAATGGAAGACATTGAGGCAATCCCGGCCGGTTTTATTGGGGCGCTGTTCGGCATCGACTGCGCTTCCGGCGACACGTTGGTGTCCGAGAGTGTGTCGCTCACGATGACCAGCATGTTTGTACCGGATCCGGTTATCTCCCTGGCCATTGTGCCGACTGACAACAAATCCCGGATTAACATGTCCAAAGCGCTCAATCGCTTCACCAAAGAGGACCCGACGTTTCGCTGTTATGTCAATGACGAAACCAAGGAGACCATTATCGAAGGCATGGGTGAACTGCATTTGGATGTCTATGTGGAGCGGATGCGGCGGGAATACAAGGCCGAAGTCGCTACAGGTGCGCCTCAGGTAGCCTACCGTGAAACCATTACCCGCCAGGCTGAGTTTGATTATATTCATAAAAAACAGACCGGCGGCGCGGGTCAGTTTGGACGGGTGACCGGTTACATGGAACCTATTACGGAGGTGGAATTTGTTTTTGAAAACCGGGTAACCGGCGGCGCAATCCCCACCCAGTATATCCCCGCCTGTGAAAAAGGTTTTGCTCAAAGTATGGCAAAAGGTCCCAAAATGGGTTTTCCCGTGACGGGGATCCGGGTGGTACTCATCGATGGTAACTCCCATGCGGTGGACTCCTCGGAAACGGCCTTCCAGGCCGCGGCCCGAGGTGCGTTTCTCGAAGCCTACGCCAAAGCCAAACCTGTCATCCACGAGCCGATCATGCGAGTGGTGGCCGAAACGCCAACGGAATTTCAAGGGGCGGTGATGGGCTCATTAAACCAACGCCGGGGGATGATCGTTGGAACCCAGGAAGAGGGCCCGCTTTGTGCTATTGAAGCCCGGATTCCATTGGCGGAGATGTTTGGCTACACCACGGTATTGAGGTCACTGACCCAAGGCAAGGCCCAGTTCACCATGGAGTTTGCCACTTACCGCAAAGTGCCGGAAACCATTGCTGAAGAGATTGCCCAAAAGGCCGCAAAAGAACAAAAAGGAGCGGCATAATTTTTCGCGCCAAAGAGGATATTTTTTCATGATCAACAAAGAACTGCTCTATAAAAACCCGTTACGTTTGATTGAATCCGAGGTTGGCGACAACTTCACCCAAGGCCGGTTTGGTGCGGTACTCGCCCGTGCCGGTGTGGGCAAAACCGCCTTTGTCATGCAAATCGCCCTTTACGGCCTGCTGAGGGATAAAAAAATATTGCATATCAGCCTGGGGGCTCCCATCCAGAAGATATCCCTCTGGTACGAAGAGGTGTTTCGCAACATCACAACCCGTTTTGACGCCGCGGATACCGCCAAGGTATGGGACACCGTGCAAGCCCATCGGTTCATCATGACGTTTCAGCAAGACCGCTTTGATGCAAATGTCCTTGAAGAACGGTTGACCGATCTCACCGAACAGCAAATTTTCAAGCCGCACATGATCATTGTGGATGGACTCTATTTTGACGAGGCGCCCGTAGCACAATTGACTGAATTAAAAGCCTTGGCGAAAAAACTTGGCGTCGGCATCTGGTTTACCGCCCGCACTCACCGGGAAGACAGAATCACAGATGAGGCATTACCGGAATCCTTTGCGCCGGTGGCTGATCAGTTTGAAACCATTTTGGCCCTTGAGCCGGACGGCAACGAAATTCACATCTCGGTGTTAAAAGACGAGGGTACCCCTTTGGGGAGAGTGCCGTTGCAATTGGACCCTGCCACGATGTTGGTGAAGACGGGTTAACTGAATGTGAATTTAACGAAATAATAACGGAAGAAATAAAAACTATTTTTTATTCTTGCCCGGTTTTTGGGGATGGGTTTAAAAGGTAAATCGCATCGATAAGGTGCTCATCATCAACGGTAAAACCGATATAATCTCCTGATTTCAAACGATTCAAACCTGCAATGGGTGTTTGATCCACCGACAAAAGCGTTACGTTGGAAAGCACCTGGTAGGCGCGATCGTTGATCACCAGGGTGTCGCCGCCAATGGTGCTCACCCGGCCCCGATGGTCAAAGTAGAGCCGTTTGGTCACAACTGTTTTCGCCGCGGCCTTTTCACCTACTGTTTGAGCGTTCACAGCGATTGGGGGTACTGATATTACCCATATTGCCACGGTGATAAGTATTATTTTCTGTTTTTTCATTACCCTAATTCCTATTGTATTAACCACGAAAAGCACAAAGAGGACAAAATTTGTATCCATGCCGGATTGATCACAGGCGGCTTGCCGGATTTCACTGTTTTCCATGGCACTTAGGCGGCCAAACTATCAAAGCATTAGTGAACCTGATAAACAACATAGAGCTGAAACCGTTCTGCCCGGCCTCTACAACCTGATTGCCGGATCAAGGCCGGTAATAACACCTTATGGGTTTTCTAAATTATTTCTTTTCGCGGCTTTCGTGTATTTCGGTGTTTCTTTAGCTAAACGCTTTGACCCGTTGGGTTTTGATTGAGACTTTGGGCTTCTTTTACGGCCGCTTGAACTCGTGTCCGTTAGCGCACTTCCCGCCAATAGTAAGTCCCCCGATGTTCCGGACGCACCGTCACCACATCGGAATTGTCACTGCCCACACCATTGTGACCGCTGGTAAACGTTTGGGGAAAGACCAGCCGTTCGGTTTGGGCGCCGTCAGGGCTGGGATTGCGCAACACCAACGGCTGGGGTGCCACCCCGGAGACCTGGATGGCGCTGGGCGCCACCGGAGTACCAGAAGCGCTGGTTACCGTATCTTGACTGTCGATTCGTTCAGCACCGCCACTATTGCGGACGTCAATCTGGGGTAACGGATCCCGACCGCCGGAACAGGCGTTGAGCAGATGTAGAAAAGAGATCCCGCCACTGCTGCAGGGCTCTACCGACGGCTGCATGGAAACGGCGATCACCCGGAAGTCACGGATGGCTGTATCGGCGATCACTCTTTCACCTGCTTCCGGCAAATCTAAAAACCAGCCCCCATGGGCCAGTGTTATCCCGCCGGAATCGACGCCATTCCAGCAAACGGAATTATTGGACACAATCCGAAAAGTGCTGCCATTCTCTGCAACCGTTTCTAACCGTTGCTGCTTCAACAAGCTGTAGATCACTCCGGAAAAGGGATTCAACGTACAATTTGTGGCGGTTTCACTGCGGCAAAAGGCGTTCTGCGAGCAGGAGCGATCAAAAGAGCCCCAATCGTGGGCGCTTTTATCATTACCGCCATTCCATTTGCCGCTGACATCCCAAATACCATACAGGGTTTGGGTCTGATCGTCGTCACTCGTGGGATTCGGGTCCTGGTCCAAATCGGAAGCCCCCAGATATTTACCCGTTCCAAAGGTAAGAAAAACCCCCTTGTTTGCACCACCGCAATGAAACATGGCATCCGGCTGAGTGGTGATGGGCTGCTCGTCGCCCATGGGGCCGATAGCCTGGAACAGATGCTCCGCTTTCCAACCCGCAACTGTGGAACCGATCAAATCAAAGCGCCAAAGATTGCCATGTAAATCGCCAGCATAAGCGTAATCGGCAATATCATCATTATCCACATCAATCACGATTGGTGTGGAAAGGCCGTTACAGTCACTGCTGCCTGCACCTGTGTCAATTTTAGCCTCCACAGCGCCTGTTTCGAGATTGAGCACAAATAATATCGCGTGGCCATTTTTGCTGTTATAACCGTTTCCAAAAAGCACTTTCGTACCGGCTGCAGTATTCACAATCATCGCCCGGCTGAAACTGAAACCAACATCCCTGATATGATCCGGCGATGTGTTTGCATTGGGAAATTCCCATCTGACATCGTCGCGGCCAAAGCCGGAGGGGTTGGTCACATCCAAACAAAAGTACCCTTTACCGCCGGCACCCAGGCCGCCCACCAGATAATCGGAGCCGCCAACGGTTCCTACCGTGGGCGTTACATCGACAAAAAACCGGTGGGTCTCTCCATAATTAACATCGGTCAAACTGGATAGCTTGTCGAACATCGAAAGTGGCGACGCAGCGGAATCGTTAGCGTCGGGCTGAAATGGCAAATAGGGCACATAGGCAAACAGCTCATTGCCTGTACTGGCACTAAAAGCGTGAAGCATCCCGTCATTGGCGCCCACATAGACGGTGTCGTTATGATGGGTCGGGGCCGAGTGGACAATATCGCCCAACAGGTTTGATCGGGTTCTAAAAAGACCGCCATTTTGCTGCTCGTGGGTGCGATCGCCCCGGATATAATAGAGTTCGGCTTCGCTGATCATCGATTTCTGGGGATTTGAGAGTGAAGCAGGCAGGAATTCCTCACCGGTGGCGCCGTTAAAGGTGAAAATTTTCCGGTCGGCGGCAGTACGGCTCTCAAGCTGCTCGGAAGCACTCCAATCCACAGAGGCCGAACCACCGTCACTTAAAACATACGCTTTCAAATCCCCGGCCCATATACCGGATGTATAACTGGGAACAAACACTTTATTGCCCGCCTCCACCGCCTCGCCGGTGGTACTCACCGAAGCCGAAGATCCGGAAAAGGCCAGCAGCGCCTCCTTGATCGCCTCTAACCCTTCTGTCAGTTCATCAGGGCTGTCCGGCTGATAGTAATTTCCTCGGCCGTTGACAGTGGCGTGCCAGAGGTCGTCGATTTTGGCAGCATCATTTTCCGGTTCGGGCCACGCATCCGGGTAGCGATCCCGGCCCAGAGACCCTTCCACACCAAACCCGATGGCAAAAGTATACATCCGCTGTATATCTTCATGGCTGGGCGATAGATCTCCTTCATCTTTATAGTACTTCATGGCCACATCGGCCAGGGTAGCAGCATGCTTATCTTCGTAAGGGGCGCCCTCACCATCATCCTGGTTGCCGATACCGCCGGGCGTTGGGCCATTATAGGCGCCATCGGTGACAATCACCACAAACTGCTTCTGGCAGGCGCCGCCCTCGGCCACTGTCGCCATGGGTGAGCCTCCTATAGAGCTGCATGTCAGGTCGGTTGAATAGTAACGCCCCACACAATCCAACCCCGCGCGCAACAACGTATCAAAACCGGGTTTAATACCTGTTGCATATTGATAAAGCGCCCGCAACACAGCCCCGGTTTGATCATGCACAACCCCCTGACCATTCTCTACCTGAACCGGTAACACCGACTGCACCAAGGAGCCGTTGAGCGTATAAAAACCGACTTGCATATCTTCCAGGCCTACAATGGCGTTGGCCACAGCGCTGGTGGCGGCCAAGGAGCGTTTGCGATGAAACGAGTACCAGTTGGCAAAGTTCCGGCGCTCTTCAGCATAGCTTAAACCGGAATCTATTTCTCCCGGCAAAGAGGCCACTTCCACTAACTCGCCATCCTCCACAATGCCATGCCCGGTTTGGCCGTCGCCTTGATCATCGATTCTGAAATAACGCAGCCTCCCGCTCATGGTTATCAAATAGGGTGTTCCACCTGCCGTTTGCAGGTAGTAGTGCGCCACGGGGATCGTTTCGCCCACGGGTGAAAATAGGACCCGGTCGGCGTTGGTCACCACCGAGGCATCGCTGTTCTGACGGGTCACGGTGACTGAAGCGGCGGTGTTAAAATTGTAGTTGCCCAATTTAATCAATTGGGCTGCGTTCTGGTCTATAGTCACCTGGCCGGCGCCATCAGCATGAGTGACATCGTAAACCGCCTTATCGTCTAAATTTCCCGGCACATTAGCGACCCAAACGGTCCAGTGGCCCGGCTGAGGTAACACCACGTTCCAGGTAAAGGTGGCGCCAGGATCATCGGTGAAGTGTTCGGTTGCGCTACTGCCCCATACCCCTGTGAGAGATACGAAACCGGAGTCATTGGCATCCACAGGGCTACGGTCATCCACCTCTACCTGCCGGCCGGATAGAGAAATGAAAGTATCATCCATATCTTGGGTGTATCCGGACAGCAGGGGATTGGAGTTCGGTCTGTCTTCATCGGCCGGATCCATCGTTTGATCAGGATTATCCGGATCGGGCCACGGATTGTAGGTTGTCGCCGGATTGTAGTAAAGCCGGTTAAACCCGTGCCATTGGTAACGCCAATATTTACGTTCATCGGCATGATAATAGTTTTCACCAATACTGCCGGCATTATCACCGGCATTGTCAAACAGATAAACCCGTATTGAACTCACCGGCCCATCTTCGGCCGGCAGCACCTCGGCATCCATGCTGGTGGAATCGTCCAGCAAGAAGACCACATTGGCCGGGGCCGGAGACGGCGCCAAGGTTTCCAACGGGATATCAGCCAAATCAATTTCCGTACAAGTTTGGGCCGATACCGGCAGAGACAATAAAAGGAACAAACAACCCATCCAATGTGCTTTTAGCATCATCATTTTTCCAACGTGTCGTTTCGGGGCACTTTAATTTAACGGTTGCGGTAGCCTGCTTCGACCAATGAGCGGTTGGCAGAACGATTGGAACTGTCCGGGCCGTTGGGGTCAAGGGAGCCCAAATCCTCGCTATAAATCCCGTATAGGGTATACTCTTTTAAGGGCTTTTGTTCGGTCACATCTAATGAGCTGCCACGCGCTCTACCCCAATCAATGGCCGAATAATAAGTGTTCACGCCCATATCGCTTGCAGTGGCCGTATCGGTCGGACCTGTTCTTGGATCAGCAGTTAAAAATTTCATTATTGCGCGTCTCATTACATCCTTGGCATCACTTAAGCTGCCTGTAACAATCCAGTCGTCAGGTGCGCTATTCGCATTCAACAATTCACTATCGATACTGGATGTGGTTAATAACTGGGAAGATAGATTGAGAGCCCCATCTGATCGGGTAAGTGCTTTTACATAATCGCGCTCATTCGCCGCAATCTGAATTTCAGTTTGGGCCGTAAAAAGGGATGCGATGCCGGCAATCGTTAAGAGTAAAAGCACCATGATCGCCAGAACCGATACGGCCCCTTTCTCCGGGCCTGCAAATCCTAAAAAGTTTCTATCTAAGATTCTTTTTTCAGTCATCTAACGTCCATGACCGCCAGCGGCCACAACAGACGTTGAAACGTCCGTTTTTGAGCCTTAAAGAGGAGACTTTTATATAAAACTGTGAACATTGATTACGGCGGCGGTGCGGTTTTGACACCTCTGATTGTATAATCAGGTGCTGAGCTGCCGCCATTGTTTGCACTGACCACCACCGTAACAATTATTGCACCGGCAGCTAACGCGTCAGTGGGTGCTCCAATAGTGCAACGACAAATGTAGCCTGGATCAATCCCGGGAAAACCTTGCGTGGCGAGGAATGGTTCCACCGTCTCACATGGGCCGTCATTTTGGCACTGGGCGTTAATATCGCTGGAGTATGGCAGGCTCAGGATAAATTCCAAACGACTCTGAGCCAGAGTCGCTGCTTCCGTTATATCAAAAGCGCGCATGTTGACCATCACGGCGGTTTTTTGCATGGATGCAACGGCTGCAAGCCCGATAGATAGTATTGCCACGGCCACCAGCACCTCCACCAGGGTCAGCCCCCTTTGGGATTGAAGTGCTGACCGGCAACAGCCGTCACCCTTCTCATCATGCCGGGCTTGATTCGGCATCCGGTATTCCGGACTCCGGTCTTCGCCGGAGTGACGGTTTTCCGATAGCTGTGTGTAAAAATCAGCTCCCATTACCGGGGTGACCGTATTTTCGCAACCACCTGGCGCAAGTCGGGGTAAATGAAACGAAGCCCGACATTCGGCATTGGCAAGCGTCACATAAGGCGGCGTAACCCAACCTACAGGTCTTTTTGGTAATGCTGCAGCCATATTAACGCCCCGCCATATTGCGGCACCAGACATCGCTGGTAAGGCTTTTTGTAATGCCGCCGGGGGTTCTGCCGGTCAGTATTGTACGAATCCGGCGAATTTCATTAAGGCGGTTGGAGGGGACCTCACCATTGCCATCAAGAAGTGACGTGCCTTCTTTATCAAAATAGTCGAACTGCAGGTTGATGATACCTTCAGCCACCGGTTGGAAATTGGCTCTTAACGCCATGACCCCTTGAGACGCCTTGACATCGTATCTAACAATCTCCCTGCTTACGGGTGCGCGAATCCCTGGAGCCGGTTTTCCCAGTAAAGTGTCAAATTCTGCGCCAGGACTTGTGGTTGAGCGATTCATGGACAAGTGTATTGCCGTCTGCCCAATTGTTCCTCTATTGGCACTTAAAATACCAGCAATATTCCCATCAAGGTCAGTGGCTCTACCTGTAGGATCAGAGCCGGCCAGCCTTAGATCACGCTCAAGCAAAAACATGGCCGTCCTTAGGTTTTGCTGCAGTGCGGCAACCTCCTTTTGTGTTTTATGCGTAAGTGCCTGAACGCGAAAAGTATAACCAATGGTAACAGTCAAAATCGCCGTTAACGCCAGGGTAACTAACAGCTCAACCAGTGTAAATCCATCCTCATTCTTTTTGTGTATCAAGGGCATCTTTTTTTACACTCACTATTGTACCTGGGATATGCTTTGGTTTTTTTCTTCACCCTTCCCGAACTTGATACGGTGATACAGATACAACAGTCATCATCTTCTTCACAATAGCTATAAGGCATGGAGACAACTACAGTTCCGGCGCTTCCCGTCCCTCTTGGATTATAGGTAATTCTGTCCACCCCGCCGGGCGTTAAGTTGATCGCGCTATTATATTCCGACAAAGCAATTGAACGTAATCTTGATGAAACCTTTGAATTCGGGTTTAAAATAATTGAATAGGAGTCATTTACTTCGTCAAATATAACTCTGCACGGAGTGCTTTCCCGAATTGCTGTCAGCCGCGCCCACTGAAGATTACTATAAATATCATTGACCGCGCGGTTAAATTGATATTTAGACCGATAAGACAATAGGTTCGGCACCGACATCCCGGCGGCGATGGCGATAATGGCGGCCACTACCAGTATCTCGATCAGGGTAAGGCCCTGCTGGTTTGATGTGTGACATTTTACCTGCCGGCATCTAGATTGAGATGTCATTTTCAAAACAACGCATCCGATTATCCCTAATCCAGCACGATATTAAACGCAATGGTCAAATTCGACAAGCGCCAAGTTTCAAAGCCGAGCTAAAAGACGCGCCAGGCGCACCAACAGCCAGGTGGCCACCATGCCGCCCAAACTGAGCCCTACAAACCAGAGCCATTGGCGTTTTTTTTCAGGGGCCAAGCGAGCATCCATTGCCTGTGGTCACAGTGAACCATGTAAAGGACTTAAAATCGTCATTGCGAGCGAAGCGAAGCGATCTCCTTGAATAATACAAACCGGCGCGATTGCTTCGTCGCTGCGCTCTTCGCAATGACATATCGGAGGGATTATTCATAAACAGACGTCTAATACATTGGCTCATGGGCGGCAGTTACGGTATACAAGAATCTGGAAAACCACAACAAAACCATAGATGGGTCGTTTTACGGCGCCATCAATACATCGGCTTGTGGGACACCTTCCCCCGGAAGACCCAATAGCAAAACCCCGTATAGAGCAGCACCAGCGGCAGAAAAAAGACAACGCCCACCAAGAGCAGGGTCTGGGATTCCGGCGCAGCGGCCGCCTGGCGGAAGGTGATCTCAAAGGGGACCAGGTAAGGCCAGATGGAAATCCCCAATCCAATGTAATTCATCAAAAAGATACCGAGGGTTAAAAAAAAGGGTCGGTATTCCGCCTCGTTTTGCAGATCCCTCCGGAGGAGAAAAAAGAGCACCGCCGTTATCAACGGCATGGGCAGCAGATAAAAAAGATTGGGGCTGGTAAGCCAGAGATCCTTGATGCGCGGATCGATAAGCGGCATTAAAATCGTCACCAGACCCATAAAAACCAATACTCCCCAAAAGAGCCGTCCGGCTTTACTTCGCGCCCAGGTTTGAGTGATATTTTCGGTTTTCATCACCAGCCAGGTGGCGCCAAGCAAGGCGTAGCCGAAAATCAGGGCCACACCCACCATCATGCTAAAGGGGGTCAGCCAGTCCATGGTACCGCCGGCAAATTGGCGTCCTTCCACCGTAACCCCCTGAACAAAGGCGCCTAAAATAACGCCTTGGAAGAAGGCTGCGATCAATGATCCAAAATGAAAAGAGAAATTCCACAGCCGCCTTCTATCCGGTTCGGCCTTAAAACGGAATTCAAAGGCCACTCCCCGTAAAATAAGACCCAGCAACATCAACGTAACCGGCATATAGACCGCCGGAACAAAGACCGCATAGGCCAGGGGAAAGGCGGCCAGCAACCCGCCACCGCCTAAAATCAGCCAGGTTTCGTTGCCGTCCCAAAATGGGGCGACAGAGTTCATCATCCGGTCTCGGCAATGGTCCGACGGGGCAAAGGGAAATAGAATCCCCACCCCTAGATCAAAACCGTCCAGCAGGACATACAGAAGAATGGCCGCGGCAATGAGGCCGTACCAAATCAGCGGCAAATCGATATCGGCAACTGTCAGCATAATCAAAAATCCTTTGGATAACTGTTTACACTTTGCAATTATGATCGGTTTAAGATGATTCCGTAGCCCGGTCGGGGATATCGGTCACCATCAATGGTTCTTCAACACCGTGAGCGCCGTAGGTCGGCTCTTTGACGCCTTCTTCCGGCCCCTTGGCGATCAGTTTTAAAATATAATAGGTGGCCGCGCCGAAAATCAGGCCGTAAACCACGATAAAAGCGGTCAATGAGAGCCCTACCTGGGCGCCGGTAACCGGTGACACGCCATCCGCCGTACGAATAAGATGATACACCAAATAGGGCTGCCGGCCCACTTCAGTGACACACCATCCGGCCAGTACAGCCACAAACCCGGCCGGGGTGAGCAGCATACACCACCCTTGAAACCAGGGGGTATCAAACAGCTTTTTTTGAAAAAACAGGATAGCGGCGAACACCCCGGTCAAAACCATCAAAACACCCAGACCTACCATAATACGGAACATCCAAAACACCAATGCCACCGGCGGCCGCTCACTTTGGGGCCACGCTTTAAGCCCTTTTACCTCACCATTGAGATCGTGGGTCAAAATCAAGCTGGAAAGTTTGGGAATTTCAATGGCAAACCGAGTCGATTCCGTCTCTTCATCGGGCCACCCGAAAAGCCGCAGGGCCGCCCCCTTTTCCGTCTCCCAGATCCCTTCCATGGCCGCCACCTTGACCGGCTGGTGCTTAAAGGTGTTGAGCCCATGCATATCACCTACCAGCAGTTGAACAGGCGCCACAAAAACCGCCATTAACATGGCCATGCCAAACATCACCCGGGCGTGACGCACATGCCGTTTGTTCCAAAGATACCAGGCGCCGACACCGCCCACCACAAAGGCCGTAGTTACATAAGCCGCGGTGACCATATGCGTAAAGCGGTACGGGAAAGAGGGATTGAAGATAATTTCAAACCAACTGTCGGGGAAAAGAATCCCTTCCGCCCCCACGGTAAAACCGGCCGGAGTCTGCATCCAGCTGTTGGCCGACAGGATCCAGAAGGCCGAAAGGAGCGTTCCGGCGGCCACAACCACCGTGGCGGTAAAATGCATTTCGGGGCTGACCCGGTCCCAGCCGAAAAGCATGATCCCTAAAAAAGAGGCTTCGAGAAAAAACGCGGTGAGCACCTCAAACCCCAACAGCGGCCCCAATACATTGCCCGCCTGATCGATAAACCCGGACCAGTTGGTGCCGAACTGAAAGGCCATCACCACGCCCGTGACAACCCCCATGCCAAAGTTGACGGCAAAGATTTTGACCCACACTTTGTAAATTTCCTTGTAGATCTCATCGCCGGTTTTCAAATAACGCCACTCCACCACGGCCAGCCAGCTGGCAATCCCGATGGTAAACGCCGGAAAGAGGATATGGAACGCCACGGTAAAGGTGAATTGCACTCGGCTCAAGAGAACCGGATCGATATTTTCAAACATTGGTGAACAACCCTTTCAAGTGCCCTAACAGTGCGAGCATCAAAGATGAAGACAACCCCAACTTGCCCACGGGGCCTCATATTGCAAATTACCGTCAACCGTCTTACAATAGAAACACTTATGGATCAAGTAAATCAAACCGCTTGTCCGGCGGCCAGAACGGGGTGGCAAACGCTGTTAACCTATGGCCGCATGGTCAAATTCAGCCACTCGGTCTTTGCCCTGCCTTTTGCCCTGGCCGCGGTAATTTTGGCCCAACGTCAGGCGCCGCTGCAATGGTTTGATCTCGTCTGGATTCTGATTGCCATGGTATCGGCCCGGTCGGCGGCCATGGGGTTTAACCGGATGGTGGACGCCCGGCTGGACGGACAAAACCCGCGTACGCAAAACCGTGAAATTCCAACGGGCCAAATTTCCATGACCGCAGCGGGGGGCTTTGTCCTGGCATCCACACTCATCTTTTTGCTCATGGCCTGGCTGCTGGGAAGGATCTGCTTTATTATTGCGTTTCCTGTCCTGGCGATTCTGATGGTCTATTCTTACACCAAGCGCTTTACCTGGAGCTCACACCTGATTTTGGGACTGGCCATTGCCTTAGCACCACCGGGGGCGTGGTTGGCCGTTGCCAAAAGCTTTAACGGCGCCATATTGTGGCTCTCCTTGGCGCTTTTAACACACATCGCCGGGTTTGATATTTTGTACGCTTGCCAGGATTACGATTTTGATAAAAAGAGCGGTTTGCGATCCATACCGACCTGTTTCGGTATCAAGCGGGCACTGGGAATCGCCAAAGGGATCCATGTGATCTCCTTTATCGCCCTTGTAATGGTGGCATTGGTTTTTCAGTTGCATTGGCCTTATCTTGTGAGCGTTGTCATTATTGGTGGTCTATTGATCGTGGAGCATAAACTGGTGTCGCCGGATGATCTATCCAGGGTGCATGTCGCCTTTTTCCACATTAACAGCATCATTGCCTGTGTCCTTTTTACGGGTATTTTTCTGGATGAAGTTTGGAGATGGACGGTATGAGTCAACAGCCCGCCAAACCAATAATTGTGGCCATCTGCGGTGCATCGGGCGCTGTTTATGGTATGCGGCTGCTCCGGTTGTTGTTGATTCAAGGAATCCCGCAGCAGGTGGTTATCTCTGAAGCAGGCTACCAAGTATTGGCTCACGAGATGGGTTACACTTCCGGAAACGATCGGGATGCGCTTTTGGCCTACTTGGGCCGCATGGAGGGCAGGCCGGGCTCCGGCGCTGCGCTGGAGTTGTTTGACAACCGTGATCTATTCGCCCCTTGCGCCAGTGGCTCTTTTCGCCATCGCGGGATGATTATCGCCCCTTGCTCCATGAAAACCCTGGGCGCCATTGCCAACGGCCTGGCAGATTGTTTGATCGCCAGGGCGGCGGATGTCTGTTTAAAAGAAAAAAAACCGCTGGTGCTGATGGTAAGAGAAACCCCACTGAACCTGATCCATATAAAAAACATGGAAAAGGCCCACCAGGCCGGCGCCGTTATCATGCCCGCATCGCCCGGTTTTTACCACAACCCCCAAACCATTATGGATTTGGCCGATGCCATGACCGGACGGGCGCTGGATCAACTGGGCATCGCGCACAACCATGTCAAACGCTGGGGAGAAACCGTAGATGTATAATCATTTGCAGGCGTTCATTGATGATCTGTATAAGGCCGGAGAGATTGCAACCATCTCCGATCCGGTCTCCACTGAAATCGAGATCAGCCGATATACCGACAGAGAATCCAAAAGTCCCGGCGGCGGCAAAGCGCTCTACTTCGCCAATGTAAAGGACTCTATCTTTCCCGTTGTCACCAACCTTTTCGGCAGTGACCGTCGCATCTGCATGGCTTTAGGGGTGAATCATCTGGATGAGCTAGGGACGCGCATGGCCCAATACATGGATCTTCAGCCGCCCCGCAACCTCAAGGAGGCCTTAGGCGTGATCCCCTTGGCGTTGGACGCCACCCGCTTTTTTCCACGCCGTTATAAAGGGCGGACCCCGCCCTGCCAGGAGGTGGTTCATACCGGCGAAGCCGTAGATCTTTCCCGAATTCCCGTTCTCAAATGCTGGCCCAAAGACGGCGGCCGTTTTGTAACGTTGCCCCTGGTCTTTACCAAAAGCCTTGAAACCGGAAAGCGTAATGTCGGGATGTACCGTTTACAAATCTACAATCGCAACACCACCGGCATGCACTGGCATATTCACAAAGACGGCTCCCATTACTTTAGCGAATACCGCAAAGCGGGGCAACGGATGCCCGTGGCAGTGGCCATCGGGGCTGATCCGGCCACCATTTACGCAGCCACAGCCCCCATGCCGCGGGGTATGGATGAAACAGCCCTGGCCGGGTTTATCCGTAAAAAACCGGTCAAAATGGCCCGCTGTGTCACCACTGATATGGAAGTGCCCGCCGAAGCGGAGTTTGTGCTGGAAGGCTTTGTGGACCCCGACGAACTGCGCATTGAAGGGCCCTTTGGTGATCACACCGGCTACTACTCCTTGGCCGACAACTACCCTGTCTTTCATTTGACCGCCATCACCCACCGCCGGGAACCGGTTTACAGCGCTACCCTGGTGGGGCGGCCGCCCATGGAAGATTGCTACCTGGCCAAAGCCACGGAGCGGCTCTTTCTCCCCATGTTGCGGGCGGTCTTTCCGGAAATCACCGATTACTGGCTCCCCTGGGAAGGGGTCTTTCATAATATTGTGATCGTCGCCATTGAGAAGGCCTACCCCGGTCACGCCCAGAAAATTATGAGCGGCTTATGGGGCCAGGGCCAGATGAGTTTTTGCAAGATGATCGTGGTGGTTGACCGTAATGTGGACCCCAAGAGCCCCCAAGCGGTATTAAAAGCCCTTGTGGACCATCTGGATGTGACCCGTGATCTCACTTTAACCAAGGGTGTATTGGATGTACTGGATCATTCGGCGCCCCAACCCAATTTCGGGCACAAGTTGGGGCTCGATCTGACAGCCCGTTTTCCAGGTGAGCCTGACCGTGGCAAAGTGACACTTACAGACCAACCCTTTGGCGACAAAGAAGAAGCCAACTTGTGCGACAAAGTTGAAAACGTGGGCGCCTGTTTGGAATTGCTGCCGGAACTGACCCAAAACGATCAAAGCCGTCACCGGATTTTAGCCCTGACGATCATCAAATCGGCTAACCGCGGCGGCAACGTGTTTGCCGATGAACTGTTTAAGACCAGGCAACTACTACCCTTTTCCATCATTTTGCTCTACGATGCAAATATTGACCTGACGGATCACTCGTTGATCTTGTGGAAACTTTTTAACAACGTAGATCCGGCCCGGGATCTTTTTTTTAAAGGCTCCCAGGTATTTGTGGACGCCTGTAAAAAAGGACCCATGGATGGTCACACGCGTGAATGGCCCGAGGATGTAACATTCGATGTCTAATCAAACAATACCGGCCGTGATCGCCTTTGTGGGCAGATCCAATTCGGGCAAAACCACTCTCATCGAAAAGTTGCTACCCGAGTAACTTTTTACGAGTGCATCCATTTAAGTCTGTTTTAAAAACCCCTTTAAAAATCCTTCCGGCCTAAAAATGGGTGGCGCCGGCAAGTGTCGCCCGTTGCCTTTCTCAGTCGCGATCAATTAAAAACATGATTTTCTAAGCATCTGCTGAAATCGCCCGCTCAATGGCCACATCCAACATCTTTGTTAACTGTATGGTTCGAGTACCCGGTCTGCCGTTACCGATGACGACCTCATCTACCTGAACCACCGGAACAATACCTTTGCTGGTTCCGGTGATAAACACCTCATCCGCCGCCAGAAGCTCCTTTAAAGGAACCTCCCGAATTTCCAATGGGAAAACAGGCCGTGCCGTTTCAATGACCACTTTGCGCGTGATACCCGATAGAATACCCTCGGCCGGGGTAATCAACTTACCTTTGGAAAAAAGAAAAACATTGGTACTGGTCCCTTCCAAAACTTGCCTAACGGTATCCAGATAGAGGACTTCCACGGCGCCTTGTTGGCGCGCCTTTTTCATGGCCAAGGCGGCGGGAATATAGTCGATGCTTTTGGCATCGGGAATGTTGCGCTCCTGGCAGAGGGTAATCAGCTTAACCCCTTTTTGGTACCACCAATCAGGATAGATCGGAATCGGCGATATCAGCACCAGCAGGCGGGGCTGGTTCTCAAAAGTGGCAAAATCAGAACTGGCGCCTCCGGTAATGACCACCCTGACATAGGCGTTGGTAATTTCCGGGTTTTTGCGGATTGTTTCCATAACGATACCGGTTAGTTCTTCCCGGCTCCAGGGAATCATCAACCCAATTCGCCGGGCCGATCCTATCAACCGTTCCAGGTGAGCCGGCCAATGAAACGGCTTGCCGTTATAGGTGCGAAAAAGATCAAAGACACCATACCCCCGCAAAACCGCCAGATCGGTAACGGGCAGGACCGCTTGGTCAGCGGGAACATACCGGCCATCCACATAAAATATCGCCATACGACTCCCGTTGCGTTTACACCATCCGGTCAAAAGAAGACGGAGTGCTTTTTACAATTTATTCTACTCACCCAAAACGGTTGACACCTATCAGCCGCCCTACGAACTTGTCAATGCGCCCGGCTGTTTGACCCGTTACCATGACAAACCCTCCTCTTTCAGGCTTGCTTTCAATAATGATCTGCTGTATAAGCAAATGCAAAATGATTGATGCCGGTGCCGATACCCTTTTCTTCCCCTTTGATGCCTGACTACTCTCGTCGAAAACGACACTTTCGGGTTATACATCTGCACCGATTTCTAATGCCGATCACCTTGATCTATTTGGAACGGACGGCAAACAAATATCATACCGTGGTTACAAGCACCTAATCAGTGAAAATATTATTGGAACGCACCCTGCCAAATTTATTAGGAGGTCATCAATGGAGTTGAGGGGAACAACCAGACGACTGCTCTGTTATTTTGTCTGTTTGCTTTGCGCCGCACTTCTCTTTTCATGCGCGGGATCATCTGACGCCCAAACGGAGACACAAAAACCAATGATGGTCACATTAAACATTCTTGATCTGTCCGAAAAAGCGCCTGTTTCAGTCAAACTTGGCTTTACCCTCCAGAACGACACGGCCAACAGGTATGAAGTGCTCAAATGGGGGACACCTTTTGAAGGTGAGTTTAACGACAATATGTTTGATGTCACCAGGGATGGTCAGCCTCTTCCCTACCTGGGTCGGCAATTTAAACGTGGCGCGCCCCAAAAAGAGGACTTTATTGAAATGGCGCCCCACGGTGAACTTTCAACCTCGATCTTATTGGAAAATGGTTACGTCGTGAATCAACCGGGACATTATACGGTTCAATACCGCAAACCGTATCTTACCTTGAGGGATGGGCCGGGTGAGGAACAACTAAGGCCGGTAATATCCAATCGGGTGGAGTTTGACATCAGTCCGTAATTCAGTTGACGCCAACTGGGGCAAAACGAATAAACCAAAGGTAATACTATCCAAAAAAGGCGGTTTACTCATGCGGATAAAAATATGGGTCTTATTTGTAACGACTCCATTTCTTTGCATCCCGGCCCTTTGGGCCAATACACCCTTACCGCTCACGGCCAAACTTGAATTGCTGGATGTCAATGAAAACGGTCGGATCTCGGTCGCTTTAAAGTTCACCCTGCAAAACAACGCTGAAAATCCCGTTGAAATGCTCAAATGGGGCACACCGTTTGAAGGAGAGTTTACCCGGGATACGTTCAACATTGTGAGCAATGGCGAACGGACACCTTATATCGGGAAAGTAGTTAAAAGAGCTGCGCCCCAAGCCAAAGATTATATTGAAATACCCGAAAAAGGCGAATTGTCGGAAATCGTCTTTTTGGAAGATGGCTACAAGATTTATACGCCTGGTGTGTATACCGTTGAGTTTATTGAAGCGTCGATGCAGATAAAAACGACGCTAAAGAGTATGACCCTAACTCCGGCTGCGTCCGATGGAGTGGAATTTGAGATTATCTACGGTACCAGCGCGGAATTGGCTGCAAGTCCGACGCCGCCTAAGAGTAAATGCTCCAATTCCCAGTTTAGTGCCATCCAATCCGCCTATGGCCCGGCACGAAATATCGCCACGGTAGCCCGGAATGACCTACACAACGCGCCAGTCGGCCAACGCCCGCAGGCGCGACGCTATTTAGAGTGGTTTGGCGCCTATAATGAATCCAGATATGCAAAAGTCACATCCAATTTTGACAGCGTCTATGATGCTCTGTTTAATAAATCCATCACTTCCGACTGCCCCAACGACTGTCCCGATGCCTTTGCCTATGTTTACCCTGATCAACCCTATGTGATCTATTTTTGCGGCGCTTTTTTCCAGGCCCCATTGACCGGCACGGATTCCAAAGCCGGCACAATTATTCACGAACTGACCCATTTTACCGTGGTGGCCGGAACCGATGACGTGGTCTACGGGCAACCCGGCGCTCGCAATCTGGCCCGAACCGATCCTGACGCAGCCATTAGAAATGCCGACAGCCATGAATATTTTGCGGAGAACACCCCGCCACTGCCTATGTCCGGCAGCGGTGGTGACGGCACTGGAAGCAGCGGCGGCTGCTTTGTACAAGCGCTGATCGATTCACCCTAAAGCCTGGATACTGATCGGCTGGTATAATGACATTATCAGCTAAAGTATAATGTTTAACCATTGGTATGAATTTGATCCATCATAGCGCATAGTGGAATAACAGTGAAAAACAAACTGATCGCGCTGATTGAGAATGCTGTCAGCACCGCCCGGACGGAGGGTGTGCTGCCCGCCGGCAAAGCTGTTTCGGTGGAGATTGAAGAGACCAAGCATGAGACTCATGGTGACTTTGCCTGTAATATTGCCATGGTATCGGCGCCGATCTTCAAAATGGCGCCCCGCAAAATTGCTGAAACGATCGTTGCACACATCGATGATAGCGCCAACATAGTAGGCGATATTCAGATTGCCGGACCCGGCTTTATCAATTTTTTTGTGGCGGCCTCGGCCTGGCTGCCGTTGCTTGAAAGGATCACTATCGACGGCGACCGGTTCGGCGCCGCCGATATCGGCCAAAACCGTAAGGTGCAGGTGGAGTTTGTCAGCGCCAATCCCACCGGGCCCCTACATGTCGGTCACGGTCGTGGCGCCGCCGTGGGTGACGCCATCGCCCGAATTTTAACGTTTAGCGGATTTAATGTTCAAAGAGAGTACTATGTCAATGATTCCGGACGCCAGATCCGCACCTTGGGACGCTCGGTTTTTCTACGCTATCAAGAGCTACGCGGCGTTAAAGCCCCTTTTCCGGAGGATTGTTACAAGGGGCAATATATTGCTGACCTGGCTCGCGAAATGCAGTCCCGCCATGGTCCGGAACTGTTGGATATGCCGGAAAAAAAGGCCATTGATCTCTGCGCCCGGCATGGTGCAAAAATGCTGCTGGCCGGAATCAAAAATGATCTGGCCGCCTTTGACATCCACTTTGACTGCTGGTTTAGTGAACAGTCCCTATATGACACCAGCAAGGTTCAACAAGCCATCGACGATTTCACACAAAAAGGGGTTATATACGCCCACGATGGTGCGCTCTGGTTTAAAACCACCGACCATTATGACGAAAAAGACCGCGTGGTGGTCAAAAACAGCGGGCGAACCACCTATTTTGCCTCGGACATCGCCTATCACTACGACAAATATGCCCGTGGGCTGGAGTGGGTGATTGATGTGTGGGGGGCCGATCACCATGGCTATATTCCTCGTGTCCGGGCGGCCATTGCGGCCGGCGGCTACCATCAAGAGCAGTTTGATGTCATTTTGGTGCAGCTGGTTAATCTGCTCCGGGACGGTAAACCGGTCGCCATGTCAACTCGGAAAGGTGAATTTGTCACCCTCAAAGATGTGATTGATGAAGTGGGTGTTGATGCCGCCCGGTTTATCTTTTTAAGCCGCGGTTCCGACAGCCCATTGGATTTTGACCTGACCCGTGCCGTTCAAAAAACCAACGACAACCCGGTCTACTATGTCCAATATGTGCACGCCCGGATTACCAGTATTTTGAAGAAAGCGGAGCAAGGTAATATCGATCTTCAAGCGGCGCCCACCCGGCCGCTTGCACAACCCGATGAACTGCGGCTGATCAAACTACTCAACCGTTTTCCCGAAATCGTGGTCCGGGCGGCCACCCAGCTTGCGCCACATCTCGTTACTTTTTACCTGATGGACCTGGCCGGTGCTTTTCACTCTTTTTATAACAAACATCGAGTGCTGGGCAACGACCCGGCCATGACCAAAAGCCGTGTTCGGCTCATTATAGCCACCCGGCAGGTGCTAAAAAACGGACTGACCCTGTTGGGGGTTGCGGCACCCGAAGTGATGTGATCAAACTTGCGATGTCACCGAAATCAGCGTAAAATGACGCCATGAGCAAAACACCGCCACGTAAAAAAACACAACGGCCGTCCAAGCATGCCGCTCCGGGGTTTCAACGCAAATTTTGGATCGGATTATGCGTGGTCTCATCAGCCTGGATGTTTTTTTTTGGCTTGATGGTGGGACGGGGATTGGTCCCTTCCCAGTTTGATATCCCCAAATTCGAACGCCAATTGGCCGATCTGGCGCAACCCGTTAACCAACCCGAGGGGACGGCCGGGCAAAAAGTAATCCCGCAGCCGGATATTCCCGCTCCTGAACTCTTTGAGGCGTTAAAAGCACCGGATCCGGTATTGGACCTTCCCGAAGAGAAACCGACTGATGCGCCGGCCCAAGGACCTATTAAAACCAAACGGACTCCGGCGCGCTTGAAAAAGAAAAAAAGCCGACAAACCATTACCGCCTCCAGGCCTTTGACAGAGGCGCCCAAACCGCCGACGCCTGTTACAAAGGAACGCCTGGTGGTGCAAGCCGCCGCCTATAAAGACCTTGACGTGGCCAATGAAGCGGTGGCGACCTTGCAGCAACTGGGTCATCGCGCCTATGTCGCCTCGGTGGAAATCGAGGGTAAAGGAATTTGGCACCGGGTCCGCCTGGGTCCTTATGGCACCAAGGCCGACGCCGACCGGACCGTGCAGCGTTTAAAAGAACAAAAGATTGATGGCTACATCATTCAGTAAACAAACGATAATTCATATTGATCTTCCTTAAAAAGCCCCGAAATGGCATACATCAATCTGAAAAAAGAAAATATCGAATCCGAGCATATTTGCTACGTCTTCCCGGACAAGAAGTGCAGAGAAAGCTATTGAAAATAACCCAAGAAGATATCCGCCATGCGGCGAAGTTGGCACACTTGGAACTTTCTGAAGAGGCCATCGAAGCCTTTAATGATCAGTTGGGTGATATTTTAAGCTATATGGAGACATTGAATCAGGTGGACACCCGGCAGGTAGTGCCTACGGCTCATGCCATCGACTTGACCAACGCGCTACGCGGCGACGAGAAGAAACCACATCTGGAACCTTCCAAAGCACTGGAAAACGCCCCGTTACAAGATGACGGCGCTTTTATTGTTCCAAAGGTTGTTGGTTAAAGGAAAGCATGAACAGATCCCAACTGACCATTCATGAGGCCCTGGCGCGGCTGCAAAGCGGTGACATCTCCGCAGTGGAGATAACCCGATCGGTATTGAAACGAATCGAAAGACTAAACGATGCCTTAAACGCTTATATTACCGTTGACACTCAAGAAGCTTTGGCGCAAGCGGAAAAAGCCGATCAAAAGCGGGCCGATGGTACAGCCGGGCCTCTGGCCGGCATTCCCGTCGGTTTAAAAGATTTGATCTGCACCGAAGGGATGTTGACCACCTGCGGGTCAAAAATATTGCAAAATTTTATACCCCCTTTTGACGCCTATGTGGTCCGCCGGTTAAAGGCGGCCGATGCCGTTCTGTTAGGCAAGCTCAATATGGATGAGTTTGCCATGGGTTCATCCAATGAAAACTCGGCCTTTGGGCCGGTGAAAAACCCCTGGCATTTGGCTTATACGCCGGGAGGGTCCAGCGGTGGCGCCGCTGCAGCGGTGGCCGCCGATCTCTGTTTAGGCGCATTGGGCAGTGATACGGGCGGGTCTATCCGTCAGCCGGCCGCATTTTGCGGTATTACCGGATTCAAGCCAACCTACGGCCGGGTATCCCGCTTTGGGCTTGTGGCCTATGCCTCTTCACTAGACCAGATCGGTCCCATGACGGACAATGTCACCGATGCGGCGCTCTTGTTAAACGTTATTGCGGGTCACGACCCTGACGACTCCACTTCGGTAAACCGGCCGGTGGAGGATTATACTACCTATTTAAAGGAAGATGTAACCGGTCTGACCATTGGAATCCCCGGAGAATATTTCAACTCGCCGGGTCTTGACCGGGAAGTCGCTGACGCCATCACAGCGGCCATGGAAACTTTTCAAAGACAGGGTGCCCGGTTTATCAATATCTCCCTGCCCCATACCCAATATGCGCTGGCCACCTATTACATTATCGCCCCGGCCGAAGCCAGCGCCAATCTGGCCCGCTATGACGGGGTCAAGTATGGTTTGCGGGCCGCCGATGCGGACCATTTGACGGCCATGACCACCCGGAGCCGGAGCGAAGGTTTCGGCCCCGAAGTCCAGCGCAGGATTCTTTTAGGCACCTACGCCCTCTCTTCGGGCTATTATGACGCCTACTACGGCAAGGCTTCCCAGGTACGCACATTGATCATTGATGATTTTAAAAAGGCCTTTTCCAAATGTGACTTGTTGCTTGCTCCGGTGACACCCACACCGCCCTTTAAATTGGGTGAGAAAACGGATGACCCGCTCACCATGTATCTTTCAGATATTTTTACCTTATCAGTCAATCTGGCCGGGATTCCGGCCATATCGGTGCCCTGCGGTCAATCCTCCGATGGACTACCCATCGGGTTGCAATTAATGGGGCCCCATTTTGCAGAAGGCCCGCTTTTACAGGCCGCCTATGCCTTTGAACAGGCCACTTACGCGGGCGCCGTTCCACGTCCCCCGTTACGCGGCTTGACCGGGGGTTGATGCATTTGTAAACAGGCAACGGGACGGCAATGGAAAAAAGAGCCATAAGCGAAACGTTGTGATTTTTCAGGACCGAAACCATACAATGTCGTAGATGGAACTTTTGCGACACCATACATAAGGGGGAACCATGACCACCATTCAACCCAAAGGCGAAGCTATCAAAACGGCCATCAAATGGGTTTCCGAGCAACGTATGGATGATCCGGAGACAGCGTTGGACAAACTGGTTCAAAAAGCGGCCCTTAGCTTTGATCTCTCGCCGGTTGACGCCCTGTTTTTGGAACGTTTTTTCCAGGAATCGGAAAAGAGCCCGTCATGACGGAGATTCGTATTCTTCCCGAAGTTATTTCCAATAAGATCGCTGCCGGTGAAGTAGTGGAACGGCCCGCTTCGGTGGTCAAGGAGCTTCTGGAAAACGCCCTGGATGCCGACGCCCGAAAGATTCGGGTTGAAATTGAAAAGGGCGGACGAGCTCTGATCCGGGTGGTCGATGACGGTCACGGCATGGGCAAGGACGACACGCTGCTTGCCATCGAGCGCTACGCTACCAGTAAAATTCATCACGATGACGATCTTTTTGCCATCAAAACCCTGGGGTTTCGGGGCGAGGCCCTGCCCAGTATTGCGGCGGTCTCTAAATTCACCCTAGAATCCCGTCCCGCAGATGTGGAAAGTGGCACCCGCGTTGAGATTCATGGGGGCAAGCTCGTCCATATCAAGGCCGCCGGGATGCCCCCCGGCACCATGGTGACCGTACGGCAGCTTTTTTACAACACCCCGGCCCGCCGCAAATTTTTAAAAACAATCAATACGGAAATGGGCCATATTGCCGATACGGTGGCACACATGTCTTTGGGACGGCCTGAAGTCCAGTTCAGGCTGATCCATAACCGGCGGGTAGTCAAAGAGTGGCCGGCGGTCAAAGAGCCCCTGGTACGGGTGATCCAGGTTTTAGGAAATGCGGTGAAAGGTAAACTGCAACCGCTTGGAGCCAGTGACGGTGACATGACCGTTACCGGTCATGTGGCCCTCCCCGAGATCAGTCGCAGCACCGCCCGCGGGGTCTACACCTACGTCAACGGCCGCTTTGTCAAAGACAAGGTTCTGCGGCATGCCGTTTATGAAGGTTTTTCAGGGCGCCTCATGAAAGGGACCTATCCTGTAGGTGTTATCCGGTTCAAATTGCCTGCCGATGGGGTGGATGTGAATGTGCATCCCACCAAGCACGAGGTGCGTTTTCGCCAGCCCAAAAGAGTCCACGACCTCATCACCGTGGCGGTAACGGCGGCACTCAAAGCGGGCGAAAAACCCATTTGGTCAACCCGTTTGCAAGCGGAGGAGACAACACCCCCAAAAGGCGTTTCCGAGACCCCGGCGATATTTAAACGAGTTGCCAAAACAATCAAAACCGGTTTGGACCGGATCGATTTGCCCCCAACAGAACCTCCGTTGAATTCTTACCGCCTGAATCCCCATGCTGATCAGACGCATATTTCCCCAACCGCAGCGGAACAAACATCCTTAACCGAAGCTGATCCAGGAGTTGATTTGCGGATTATTGGCCAACTGCGCAACACTTACATTGTGTGCGAATCCCCCAAGGGGCTTTTACTTCTTGATCAGCACGCCGCCCATGAGCGGATTCGCTACGAGGTTTTTAAAAAGGGGGTGGATGGCGCAAAAATTCCCCGCCAGCAACTGCTGATGCCGGAAACCATTGAGCTGAGCTTTACGGAAACTGAAATTTTGATTCAAATACTGTCCGATTTAAACCGCATGGGCTATGAGATAGAGCCCTTTGGCGGCAATACCTTTATCATCAAGTCGGTCCCGGCCATTTTGGGCCAAGTGGCCACGGAACCCATTATTAAAACCATGGTTGAAAAGATGGCCCAGGTTGGCATCGCAACCAACAAAGACGCCGCAGTCAACGAGATGATCACCACCGCAGCCTGCCACGAAGCCCTGCGCGCCAAAGAGCGGCTTCATAATGAAGAGATGCGGCAACTGATCGCGCAGTTGATGCGTTGCGACACCCCAGCCCATTGTCCCCATGGTCGGCCCACCTGGATTCAATGGCCCATATCCAAACTGGAAAAGGATTTCGGCCGAGTAGTCTAAACTGAAAATTTTATGAAACCGTTTATATGAAAAGTCTTACTAAACATGTACAAAAAGAAAGACTTTCATCGTTCGTTGTGGCTGTTTACGGGATGGCGGTTAGTTGGTTTGTAACGATCCATTTCCGCCATCCCTAAATTAACAAAACGGGCGCCCCGGCTAAGGCCGGAATGCCCGTTTTCGTTACTTCAATGTGAACTGCCGCTTAAACAATCGTCACATTGACGGCGGCCGGTCCTTTGGGTCCATCTTCAATGTCAAAGGAGACCTGATCGCCTTCATTCAGGGTCCGAAAGCCGGTGGCGTTGATACCGGTGTGATGCACGAAGACATCCGGCCCCTCTTCTTGCTCAATAAAACCAAATCCTTTTTTGTCATTAAACCATTTTACGATGCCATTTGCCATTTTACAAAAACTCCTTTCAAAATCACTTTCCAGTTACTAATCCGAAAATCGGTGATATTGACCGGAAAGCTGTATGGTGGCTCAAAATTCGAGCCGAAAAATGATCATCAAACCTGAGGATGACCGAACAATCCAAATTTTTTAGGCCTTTTTTAAAAAATTACCAAACACCACAATTTTCAGGTTGGCCCCTAAAGACCACGTATGAATACCCTATCTTTTATTTGCGTATGGTTGTGTGATGATTTGCTTCCATTAAGGGGAATTACGCCTGTGTGAATTTATACCTGGGCTCGTGCGCATTCCTTGGAGCCCAAAGAGGCTTTGGTGGTTAAATAAACAAGTATATACGCCGCTACCGCACCACCGGCCGCTGCAAAAAGATCCAGGGGATCAAAAGTGCCGCGTTGAAAATAGGGCGCCGTATTTTTTAAAACGGGAATTTGGTTGAACCAGGCGGGTATCAGGCTGATGGCCGTATCACTGTATTTTTGACCGAATTCCATAAAGATGTTGATGCCGGCCCAAGCCGCGCAGACCACCGCAACGCCTTTGCGGCTATGGTTAATCAACACAGCGGTAAAGAGGCTAAAGGCGACCACATGCAAGAACGTGGGTAGCCATTTTCCCAATTTACCGAATAAGAGCGGGGTGTTGTCAAACAAACTGAAATGGGTTCCGATTTGCTGAATGAAATAGATCCGGTCAGGCGGTCGATCAGCCAGGTAAAAGAAAACACCGGCCAGAAGCAACAACATGCCTAAAATGGCCGGTTTCATATGGTCGTGCAGGTCTTTCATTTGGGTCTGGCCGCATTTTTTACAGCCACTTGCGTAATCCCTACTATTCTTACTTATCGGCCTATTCTACCAATTAAAATCAGGATGTCAATGGAAAAGATGGGGAATTACGGGATAGGCGCCTTTCATTAAAGTCCCTGTAATGCGCTCATGCCGGCACGTGGCCCGAACAGAACATACCGGATCCTGTTCGGGCGCCTTTTGCTAATACCTTGATATAACTCGGTTTAGATGTCGAAATAGAGATGATACTCATGGGGATGCGGCCGCAGATTGACGGCATTGACTTCATTTTCCATTTTATACTCGATCCACATCTCAATGACATCTTCGGTAAAGACATCGCCCTTTAACAGAAAATCGTGGTCCGCTTTCAATGCTTCCAAGGCCGCGCTCAATGAACCCGGCGCCGACGGGATATCGGCCAGCTCTTCGGGCGGCAGGCCGTAAATATCCTTATCCAGCGGATCGCCGGGATCGATTTCGTTTTCAATGCCGTCCAATACCGCCATGGTGATAGTCGAGAATGCGAGGTAACCATTGCAGGAAGGATCAGGCGTTCTAAATTCAATCCGCTTGGCTTTGGGTGATGTCGAATACATGGGAATCCGAACCGCAGCACTGCGGTTACGACCGGAATACGCCAAGTTTACGGGCGCTTCAAATCCCGGCACCAGCCGTTTATACGAATTGGTGGTGGGGTTTGTGAATGCGCACAACGCCCGGCAATGTTTTAAAATTCCGCCGATGGCGTAAAGGGCTTGATCTGACAATCCGGCATACTTGTCACCGGCAAAGAGCGGATTGCCATCTTTCCAGATACTGACATGGGTGTGCATTCCGGTACCGTTGTCTTCAAACAGCGGTTTGGGCATAAAGGTCACCGTATGACCATTTTGATAGGCTACATTTTTGAGGACATATTTAAACCACGCCAACTGGTCGGACATCTCCAATAGGGGTTTAAAACGCATATCGATTTCCGCCTGGCCGGCCGTGGCCACCTCGTGATGCTGTGCTTCGATATCAATGCCCAGATTTTGTAAAATAAGGGTCATCTCCGTGCGCAGATCCTGAAACTTATCCATGGGCGGCACGGGGAAATAGCCCTCTTTGTGGCGCGGTTTGTAACCGAGGTTGGGCATCTCATCCCGACCGGTATTCCACGACCCTTCAATGGAATCGACCTGATAAAAAGATCGGTAGCGGCTGGATTCGAAACGAATATCATCAAAAATAAAAAATTCAGCCTCCGGTCCAATAAAGACGGTATCCCCGATTCCTGAACTGACCACGTAATTCTCCGTCTTTTTGGCGATATAGCGTGGATCGCGGGTGTACGGTTCGCGCGTCAGCGGATCGGAGATGTTGCCGATCAGCACCAGGGTCTTTTCGGCAAAAAACGGGTCGACCCGTGCGGTTGTGGCGTCCGGGACCACCAGCATGTCACTGTTATGGATCGGCTGCCAGCCTCGGATACTGGAGCCGTCAAACCCGAAGCCATCTTCAAAACTACCTTCGTCCAGTTCAGTCGCCGGAACCGAAAAGTGCTGCCACACACCGGGAAAGTCCATAAACCGGATATCGACCATCTTAATCTCTTCATCTTTGATCATTTTGGTTACTTCGTTAGGTGTCATCAATGTCTCCTTTTCTAAAATGAATACCCCATAAACAATAAACTTGAAAAATGGCGCGATTATTTAGATCGCGTCTTCATTTTCCTCACCGGTTCTGACCCGAATAACCCTTTCCACGGAGGTGACAAAGATCTTACCGTCCCCCAGCTTGCCGGTCTTGGCCGACGCCTCTATTTTTTCAAGCGCTTGCTCCAACATATCTTCAGGTACGACCACCTCAATCTTGATTTTGGGGATAAAATCAACCACATATTCCGCCCCTCGGTAGATTTCGGTATGGCCCTTTTGACGCCCATATCCTTTGACCTCCGAGATGGTCATCCCCTGAATACCGATATCGTTTAAGGCCTCTTTAACATCATCGAGCTTAAACGGTTTGATGATTGCGTCGATCTTTTTCATAATCCTCCCTCTTTGTGCCCATGCTTGCGGCCGGCTCGATGGCCGCCAGAACGGTCTGTTGAATATGGTTTAGTGTATCGCGGTCAGTCACCTTTTGGCCGTCAAAGTCGCGAACGTAAAATACGTCCACCACCTGATCCACATTGGTTGCAATTTTGGCCACCCAAATATCGAGCCCGCAACGGTAAAGTGCATCGGTAATGGCAAATAGCAGCCCTTTAAAGCTGTTGGCAAAGACCTCTATGATGGTAAAAAAACCGGAGCTTGTGTTATCCACCACAATTTTGGCATGCTCGTCCATACCCGGGGGTTGTGCCGGCCGGGTGGCAGCCCTTTTTTTACGCAGCTTTGACGGAATATCCATCTGGCCGTTCAGGGCCGCTGACAGCTCACGGGCCGCTTTGGCCCACATCTCTTGTTCAAATATCCGATCCGGCGGTGGTGTCACTTCAAGAATGTCCAGGGCGATGCTGTTTCGCCAAGTGAAAATCTGGGCACTTAAAATATCGATCTGATTCAGCGTCAACACTCCGGCCAACCGGGCAAACAGACCGGGTCGGTCCTTGGCGCAAATAGTTACGGTACGGGTGCCGGACAAAGCACCGGGGTGGATTTCCCATTTAAAGGAAGCTTCGCCCAGGGTATAGTAGAGATCCACATGGCGGCAAATCTTTTGAACGGGCATATTGAGCAAATAACGCGGTGACATTACGGAATAAAGCTCAGCGGTACTGCTCCGTTTCTTTGCAGGGACCATTGCCAGCAACTGCGCCTTTTTCTGCTTTTCAGTCCGGATTGCCTTGCCTGAAGCCAGCTCTTTTCCCTCAAGGATCGATGCAATTCTTAAAAACAGATTGGTCAGCAGCGTACCGCGCCACTCATTCCACGCCTTGGGGCCGGTTGCTGCGGCATCCGCCACGGTCAGCAGGTAGAGCATTTTTAGATAATCGTTCCGCTGAATCCTGCGGGCGCAATAAATGGCCGTCTCTTCTGCGTCGATATCCCGCCTTGAGGCCATGTTGGCCAAAAAAAGGTGCTCTTTAATCAAAAAGAGAATTGTATCAACGGCACTTTGGGGCAGGTTTCGTTCGGTTAAAATCGTCCGGGCCAGCTCCACACCTTTATCCGAATGGGACATGGTTGGATCGCCTTTGCCGATATCGTGCAAGAGGGCCGCCCACAAAAGCCATTTTTTACCGTTGAGCTTTTTGTGAAGTTCGCCACATAAGGCGCAGCCGCTTTCATCATCAGCGGTGCCAAAATCCTTTAACACCCGGACCACCTTGATGGAGTGCCGATCCACCGGATAGATGTGGTAGTTGTTGTACAAGATTCGGTTGGAAATCCTTTCAAACTGAGGCAGCACCCGAATTAAAAGGCCGGTATTGAGCATCTCGGTCAGTACATTAAACCGGGGCCTGCGGGTGACCAAAATCCGTTCAAAGGATTTTACCGCCGGTTCGGATGTATAAAGCGACTTTTCCATCAACGGCCCAAATTCTCTGACCAGTCGCTTGGCCTCCATGCCAAGAGGCAGTTTCAAGCGGGCGCTCTCTTCGAAAATTTGTAACAGCAAGAGCGGATTGGCAACAATTGCCTCGGCGGAGACAAAGTTGAGCAACCCTTTTTCCACCTCAATGCCATCAAAAGTCGATGGTTGTATGGCAGCCCTGGAACGGCTATTGACCTTTTTAACCAGATGTTCATGGAAAAAGAGCTTGCATAGGTAGTGCACCTGCTCCATCTCTTTGTGCAGCCGACCCAGGAATTGTTCTACTCCTCGTTTATCCGCCGTATCTTCAAATCCAAGCCGTCCGGCCAATTTCAGCTGATGTTCGAAATGGAGTTGATCGGTTTTACGACCGACCAGCAGATGAAGGTGGTTGCGCACCCACCAGATAAAATCCAGCGCCCGGGAAAGGATACGGTATTCATCGTCCGATAAAATACCAAGATATTTTAACTCTTTGCGCTGACGCGCGCCGGAGAGGACCCGGGCCACCCACAGCAACGTGTGGTAATCCCGTAAACCTCCACGCCCCTCTTTTAGGTTGGGCTTTAATAGATGGGATGATGCGCCAAACTCCTGGTAACGTTTATTGTTGGCTTCCACCAGCCATTGGATGACCCGCTGCGGGCGTTTCTCCAGCACCTTTTTTTGCAGTGTCGCCTCCATTTTGGAGTAAAGCGGCGACATGCCTGCCAGAAAGCGGGCATCCAGCATGGCCGTCAGACTCTCCAAATCCTCCTTGGCCAGCCGCATGCACTCATCCACGCTACGGGTGGCATGGCCCACATCATAACCCGCCTCCCACAACGGAAAAAGCAGTTCATCCACCAGATCGGCCGCGCCCGGCGGCACCCGACGGTCAAATAAAAAGAGCAGATCAATATCGGAGTGAATACACTGCTCACCCCGGCCATATCCCCCTAACGCAACCAGGGAAAAAGCGTGTTTTTGGGTTCCCAGGCGTAGACCCACGTCACTTTGGGCATAGCTTTCGCGAAAATATTCATCAATGATGCGGGTATGGGTTTGCAACAGATCCGGCGCGTTTCCAGCTTTAAAATCGGCGATCATTGCCAGACGTATCGATTGCAGATTTTCCGCCGGAAGAGGAATGTCTCTTTTTCGAACCGATAAACCCATGATCACCCTCGTTATTCAATACAATTCATCAACACAATATTGGTTTAATAACAGCAACTCTTGTGCCAATCCGAGAATTAATCAAATTCACTGTTAATTCAGATGGTAAGGGGATGATCGATGGTTTTCTCGGAACCCACCCCCCTACATAAGTGCAACAAAAAATAAAATGTGCTACATTTATGTAATTCCATCTGGCTGGCGGCAGGCCGACGATTTTGAAATATTGAAGCGGTTTATAACTTGAGTTGAGGACAAAATCAAGGCTGCCCCCTGAATCTTTTCCGTCCCGCTGAAAAATTCTGAAATAGTCCATATCGGGGATTCCAGACAAAAGCGCGCGCAACAATTCACCATCACCGATACGGGAAAAGCTTGATCGAACCAGTGCGCCGTGTAATAAAAAGAGGCCTTACATTTGAATAATTAATATCTTGATGTGTGAGCCACACCGACCTTGGCACTGAGATCGAGGCTCATTTTGGATAAGATTAACAAACAAGAGCTCAGCGAAACCGACGTCTGCGATCGCTTTATCACACCCGCCATCAAAGCGGCGGGATGGGATCAAATGCGGCAGATCCGGCGTGAAGTCACCCTTACGCCAGGCCCCGTCATTGTCCGGGGCAACATGTCCGCCCGCAACAAGAAAAAGAAAAAGTTCGCCGATTATGTTCTCTACCAGAAGCCCGGTGTCCCGGTCGCCGTCGTGGAAGCCAAAGACAATAAACATACCGTTAGCCTGAACATTTCATAACAGGCAGTAAAAGCCGCAAAAGGAGGGATAAATTCACAATAGAGAACCGTGAAGTTCTTTTGGACACACGAATGGACGGTTTTCGACACGATGTTGCCCATCTGCCGGGTT
>Ga0209457_1000038_pt1 | contig 57412 bp, 56 predicted proteins | sample WorMetHEROISLAND_5_FD_187410 | JGI IMG/M metagenome (GOLD analysis project Ga0209457, IMG submission 187410) | Marine gutless worms symbiont microbial communities from Max Planck institute for Marine Microbiology, Germany - Olavius sp. 5 HERON... ... | reverse complement strand
ACTGGCCAGCCAGCTCCACCGACTGGTCCGAGCCTACAAGCGAAAAAGAGGGCACAGAGTGTGCCTGGAAAGGGCTATCCTACGCGACAAGAAAAACGGCGCTACCCACACCAAACGCAAGAGAGCCAAAAAGAGAGATCGGGGATTGGGGAGCAGAGGGGCAAGAACGGAGCCTCGGTACTTACCTCTGTCGGTAAACGCCGATACAGGGTGTATCGTGCATTTATCTTATTTCTGAATAAAAACAGGTTACAGGTTAGGGGGGACGACCTATGTCCATTTTGGTGACCGGCGGTGCAGGCTACATCGGGAGCTACATCTGCGTCGATCTGCTGGCCGCCGGTTACCTGGTCACGGTGGTCGACAACCTGAGCAACAGCAAGCAGGAGGCCCTGCACCGGGTATCCGAGATCGCGGGGCATAGACTCGATTTCGTGCGGGCCGATGTGCGTGACCGCGCGGCCCTGGATACCCTGTTCCGGAATCGGGATTTCGATGCCGTCATCCACTGTGCCGGGCTCAAGGCCGTGGGTGAATCCACGCAGATTCCGCTCGAGTATTACGCGAACAATATCGGCGGGACCCTGACCCTGTGTCGGGCCATAGCCGAGGCCGGGGTCAAGAAAATCGTGTTCAGCTCATCGGCCACCGTCTATGGCGACCTCGCCAAGGTGCCGATCCGCGAGGATTTTCCCACCTATGCGACCAACCTCTAGGCCACTCCAAGCTCTTCATCGAGGATGATCCTACGCGACCTGTATCGGTCGGACGACGCCTGGAGCGTCGTCTTGCTGCGTTACTTCAATCCGGTGGGTGCCCACCCCAGCGGCCGGATCGGGGAAGACCCCAACGGCATCCCCAACAACCTGATGCCCTTCATCGTCTAGGTGGCGGTGGACCCACAGCCCAGGTTACGAGTATTCGGGAATGATTATGTGACCCCGGACGGTACCGGCATCCGGGATTACATCCACGTGGCGAATCTGGCCGGAGGTCACCGCAAGGCCCTGGAGCGGCTGGCCCTAGTTCCGGGGGTCGTTACCTAATAATCTGGGCACAGGTCGCGGCTACAGCGTGCTGGAGGTGGTACGTGCCTTCGAGCAGGCCAGCGGTCGCTCGATACCCTATACCGTCGTCGCGCGCCGCCCCAGAGACATCGTCATCTGCTATGCTGACCCCGCGCTGGCGAGGACTCGAGCTGGATTGGAGCACGGATTACGGGATCCAAGAGATGGTGCGGGATGCTTGGTGTTGGCAGTCCCAAAACCTCTAGGGTTACCAATGATCCCCGGCTGTTGTGGCGGCCGTGGAGGAGCACAGGAAAGCGAGAGAGCGTAAGCGACGAGCGGAGTGCGACGACCCCCGCGTAGCCGTAGGGCCGAGCGTTTCGTCGGAGTGCGGCGCGTGAGCGCCGGCGGAGAAATGTAAAGCCATGCGATACGGCGTCAAGTCATTGCGGGAGTTCTGGCGCAGCACGGAGTGCGCGCCGGGACGGACGCAGGACGAACGTGGGCCGCCGAAGGCCATGGCCGTCGCCTGATTTTTTGCACCCGAAATCGGACGGACCCCATTTCAGGTTTCGCAAAAAATGGCGACGCTCCGGTCCGAGGATGGCGCCGAATGAAGACGATTGCGGGTCTGCTTCTCTTGTCGGTTCTGGCTGGGTGTGCCACGCTTGAAAGCGCTCGATCCGAAGGACCCCTGTCCCGAGCTCCCGTCTACCGGGAGCTATCGTCACGCGACAGCTTGTTTCCCATGCTCTTCATCATCGATGGACGCCCGGTCTCTCAGCTACAGCCCGGGGAGATGCGCCACTTCGAGCTACCTGCGGGGGATCATGAATTCGCGTACGAGCTGGGAGTCTATTACTGCTCGGCCCGGGTTCGGATCGAGGCTGGCACCATGACTACCGATTGGCACGAGGCTGTGTGATTGCACCCATGGTCGGGCTCGGGGACGAGGATCGCCGCGGCATCGAATCCTGGAAATAACGAGGTAGGGGCGATTCATGACTCGCCCCTACTTGCGTACTGTCCATATCAGGTCGCCGTGCTCTGAGACTTGGCGATCCATGCCGCCCCCGTGGATTCGAAAAGCTTCGTGGCCTTATTTACCGTACTAGCGGAGTGGTAGATACTCTGTTCCGATGCGAGTCTAATTTGCTTCCGGTCCGTAAATTCCGTTAATCAGGCCACAGAGTTAGCCGTGGACTGTGCCCACCAAATACTACGCCTGACCGGTGGGCACAGCCCACCCTACGGGTACGGTTCTATGAAAATCAACAGGTTAGTTCTTAGGCATCCTCTTGGTTCGTTGAGCTGAAAGCTCCACCCCCGGAGCTTCCCCCCACGAAGTCGAGATCAGGCCCATGTTCAAGACCCTTGTCGTCGAGCTCGGTACCCGCAGCTATCCCATCCACATCGGCCCCGGGCTACTGGATAACCCGGCGATCCTAGCGTCCCGAATCCCCGGCCGCCAAGTCTTGATCGTTACCGACACGACCATAGCCCCCCTCTATCTGGAACGGGTGGAGCGTATGCTCGGTGCATTCCAACCGGCACGGATCCTGCTGCCGGACGGAGAAAAGCACAAGAATTCGGAGACCTGGAATCGGATCCTGGATGCCTTGCTCGGCCATCATTGCGCCCGCGACGCCACCCTGGTCGCCCTTGGGGGCGGGGTGATTGGTGACTTGGCCGGCTTCGCGGCCGCCTGCTACCAACGAGGCATCGCCTTTATCCAGATACCGACCACTCTCTTGGCCCAGGTCGATTCCTCCGTCGGCGGCAAGACCGGCATCAATCATGCTCTGGGCAAGAATATGATCGGCGCCTTCCACCAGCCCCGCGCCGTGATCGTGGATACGGATGTCCTGAGCACACTGCCGGATCGCGAGCTCTCGGCGGGTCTTGCCGAGGTCATCAAGTATGGCCTGATCCGAGACCCAGAGCTCTTCGCTTGGCTTGAGGCCAATATGGGCAAGCTCCGGACTCGGGATACCCAGGCCCTGATCCATGCCATCGAACGCTCCTGCCGCAATAAAGCGGAGGTGGTCGCCGCCGACGAGCTGGAGGCGGGTGAACGGGCGCTGCTGAATCTGGGCCATACCTTCGGGCACGCCATCGAGACGGGGGTCGGCTATGGCGCTTGGCTGCACGGTGAGGCGGTCGGAGTCGGCCTGTGCTTGGCAGCCGATCTCTCCACCCGCCTCGGCTGGCTGGATACGGCCTCCGTCCGACGCACGCAGTCACTGGTCGCGGCCGCCGGGCTCCCCGTCATCCCCCCGACCGACCTGAGCCCGACCCGTCTGCGCGCCCTCATGGCCAGGGACAAGAAGGTCCTGGACAACCGACTGCGCCTAGTGCTTCTGCAAGGCATCGGCAAGGCCCTGGTCACGGCCGATTTCGACCCGACACAGCTTGATCGGACACTCGCCGGAGAATAGACCAGTGGCAAAGAATCCATGGAGAATCTTGGGATACCTGTTCGGACTCGTCGCTGCCGTAGCCGGCTGTGGCTAGGCCCTGCATTTGTCCTACCAAAGTGACTCGACCACAGCCACTGACGGCGGTGTGGTGACCCGGAACAACCAGGGCAATCCGGTCACCCATACGGGCTTCGGGGATAGCCACCAAGGCGACCGGATCGAGAAACAAGAAAATACTTATATCCACATCGTCATCCGTCTCGAAGAATACGAGGCCGGTCTCAGGCGACGGGAGCAGGAGGTGACCCAGGAGCTCGAGCAGGCCCATGAGAAAGATTGCCGGCTGCTGGAGGCTGAGAAGGCGGAAATCGAGCGCCGGTTGGCGGATACTCAGGCCAGCTACTAGGCCCATATAGAGGAGCTACAGTAACGCATCGCCGAGTTGGAAGCCATCCGCAGCTAGGTCTCGGAGGCCCTCCTGGATGAGGCCCGCGCCACCTTGGCCCAGGGGCGACCGAAGTCGGGCGGATAGCCTCTTTGCCCGGATTGAGGCCGAGAATGAGGCGTCTGTCCTGGCCACGCCGAAGCGGTCTATCAGTGCAGCCAGATCGCCCAGGACTAGGTCTGCTATCGGACGGCCTATGGGCATGCCCGGCGGGCCGTCCGGCTCACACCGGACAACAGACGCTATCGCTCGGGTGCGGGTAAGTTGGCGTGGATACTCGGCGACTATCAAACCGTCAAGGATGATTTCGAACAGGCCCTAGCCATCGATCTCAAGACCTATGGTGAGGACCATCCCGGTGTGGCTAGAGACCGCAGGGGTCTGGGAGAAACTTGAGCATGCACTTGGGAAATACAATAAGGCCATCTACTAGTTCTCCAACGTTTAATTGAATTAATTCAGTTGGTTATCTTTGTAGATCTCGTTTAAATTGTATGAATAATCGATAATTAATTTGTTTTATTGGATTTATTAGAAGATTCTGAGGCTCAGAATCGGTAGAATCGTGTGAAACTGACATCGATTTTCAGCCGCTTCATTGATAATGGCCACGAGCCCATAGACGGAAATGGCGAGCTCGAGAAGACGAATAGACCTGTGGACATGCGTCGTTGTTCTCAGCCCGCATTTCGTGGGAGAGGCTGTCACCTTAGCGTACCGCAGCTCAAGTCGGTAACCGGCATAATTCCAAATATTTCTTTTTTAATAAATGGGTTATTCTGAATTTCTCATAACGTTGGGACACTAGTGAAGGCCATCGGCTATTTCGAGCAGGCCCTGGCCAGTGATCTCAATACCTATGGTGAGGGCCATCCCCAGGTTGCGATACGCCGCAACAATCTGGGAGAGTCCTGGCGGACACTTGGGGAGTACCAAAAGGCGATCGACTATTCGGAGCAGGCCCTAGCCAGTAATCTCCAGACCTACGGTGAGGACCATCCAAGGGTGGCCACAGGTCGCAACAATCTGGGAACGGCTTGGTACGCCCTCGGCGAGTACCAAAAGGCGATCGGCTATTTGGAGCGGACCCTGGCCAGTGATCTCAAGACCTATGGTGAAGACCACCTCGATGTGGCCAGAGACCAAAACAATCTGGGAAGAGCTTGGCAGGTACTTGGGGAGTACCCAAAGGCCATCCGCTATTTGGAACCAGCCCTGGCGACCCTTTGAAGACCGATTGGATCCGGATCACCCGCACACACGGATCGCTCGGGATAATCTGGCCAAGGCACGGGCCGAGCGGGATACCGCGGGGGGTAGGCGCCGGCTTGCCGGCGCTCAGATAGGGTCTCCGTAGGTATCCCTTATCGCATGATGCCGGACGGAGCGCGGGCAAGCCCGCGTATGGGTCAGAAGACTTTCGGATCCCTCGAGCCGGCCGCAGGCCGAAAAAACAGGTAAATCTGGTCTCTTTCCACTACCATGGCTCCCTGCCGAGGAAACGGAGACGACAGCGCAATGCATCCATTACTCCTGGCTGCCATTTTCGTGGTCTTGGCTCTGCCGGCAGCGGCGCAAGACAGGACCGAGGTCCCCCTGGAACCACCCGAGCTGCCGCCGACGGCCTATCGGGGCGAGATCGTGGAGCCCGAAGTTACCATCGTCGAGTCCGAGCAGGATACCCTCTATGAGTATTGGGTACGGGGTCGGCTCTATATGGTGAAGGTGCAGCCTTCGGCCGGCCGGCCTTACTATCTCTTGGATACCGATGGGGATGGTCAGCTCGATGTCCGGAAGGATCGGGTATGGGAAAATACCTTGCACCAATGGGTGTTGTTTCGTTGGTAGCTGCGGACCGGCAAGACCTTGATGCTTTCAGTCAGAGGCAGCCCGTATCGGCCACGGGTCGAATTGCATGGGATCTCCTATGGGGCCCCTTGGCCTTTGGAATCTGTCTAAAAACCAACTAGCCTGTAGGGTAGGCTGTGCCCACCAAATACTACGCCCGACCGGTGGGCACAGCCCATAATACGGAATCGGATCTATTAAAATCGTTCACTAGTGTCCCAACGTTTAATTGAATAAATTCAGTTGGTTATCTTGGTCAGGCTCGTCGGGATTGTATGCCGATTCGTTAATCGGTTAATTTCATTGAGTTTATTCGAAGATGAGGAGGCTACAGAATCTGTAGAATCGTGTAGAAACTGACATCGATTTTCAGCCGCTTCTTGATAATGGCCACGAGCACAGTTTGAAATCTAATGCGTCAAGTCATCAATCCGCAAAAGCCGCTCGGTGCGCAGAGCATCTCGGCCATCCAGTTCGACCCGAAATCGCGCGACGACATTCCACAGATCTTGCGGGGTCTGCAATACATCCACACCACGCTGGAGCTGCGTGAGCACGTGTTTGCCCTCCTCGCCGAGGTCATCCCGGCGAGCACGCGCGAGGGCCGGGAGGGGCCCGCCGATGTGAGCACCGGCCGTCCCAGTATGGATCATATGGAAGATTCTGGTGCTCGGGACCTTGCGCCTGGGCCTCAACGCCGACTTCGACCGGATTCACGAGCTGGCCAACCAGCACAACACCCTGCGCCAGATGCTCGGACAGAGCGACTGGGCTGATGATACCCAATATAACCTGCAAGCGCTCAAGGACAATCTGTGCCTCTCAACCAAGAGGTGGTCCGGGCCGGTCACCAGTTGCTCAAAAAAAAGCCCGCCGGAGCCGTTGAACGAACGCTGTGATTCCTTCGTTGTCGAGACCAATGTCTACTACCCGACCGACATCAACCTGTTGTTCGATGCCCTGCGCAAGACCATTGAGGTCTGTGCACACCTTGGTCGCGAACAAGGTCTGACGGCCTGGTGTCAAAGCGACCATAACCTGCGCCAGCTCAAGAGGCTGTATCGACGCGCCCAGCGCATCAAGCCTTCCACGCCTTAGCGCAATACGCTATCGGCAGGAGCGCGAACGTAAAAAGCGAACACGAGGTCCCTACAAAAAAGCCGCCTGAGCTCAGCTTTTCCACTACCGCCGAGTCGGTCCACGGGATTGGTCCGCCTGAAATCCGTGGCCAAGGCGGGTGTTCTCAATTTCATGCAAAACCACGACGACAGCCTTAAGCATTCGGTGAAATAGGCCGTCGTTCTAGCGAGCCACTCGGTCAAATCACAACCCAATGATGAGTTTTCTGTTTGGCACTAGTATTAGATAGTCTCTTACTTATACGGCAAGTCTGCCGGACGATCCTGGGCTATGAGGTGGTAGCAGGCCACCGTTGGGGTAAGACTCCCAACAGCTCGGTGCTGACCACCGGTTGAACAGAGAAAGCAAGCAAGGGGCGACCGGCTGGTCGCCCCTACTCTCCCTCTCCCCAACCCCTCTCCCGCCAGGGGGAGAGGGGTTTAGGATTAGGACCTATGATGGGACCCGAATCCGGACTATCTCCGAAGCTAGGTAGCGGCTTGCTCGCGCTCATTAGCGTCCTGGAAGAAATCGGGATTCGGACCGGTCGCTTCATCTCCTGGCTCTCCCTGCTCATGGTGCTGATCACTTTCCTGGTGGTGGTGTTGCGTTATGCCTTCGATCTAGGCTGGATCGCCATGCAGGAGTCGGTCACCTACCTGCACGCCGCCTTGTTCATGCTCGGGGCGGCCTACACCCTTCAGTGCAACAACCATGTGCGGGTGGATATCTTCTATCGGAAGCTATCCCGACGTGGGCGCGCCTGGGTGGACCTGTTGGGCACCCTGCTGTTTCTGCTGCCGGTCAGCCTTTTCATCGCCTGGATCGGCTGGGATTACGTATGGGAATCCTGGTCGGTACGGGAGATCTCGCGGGAGGCCGGAGGTATTCCCGGCGTCTATTTACTCAAGACTCTGATCATCTTCATGCCGGTGCTGATGCTGTTACAGGGTTTGGCCTGGATATTGAGCACCGGGCTCTTTTTGGCCGGAGTCGAGGGTGCCTCACCGGTGGACGAGGGTGACGACCATGCTTGAGCTCATGCCCCTACTGCTCTTCCTGGGGGTGAGTCTGGCGCTTCTAGCCGGCTATCCGGTGGCCTTGTCTTTGGGTGGAACGGCTCTGGCCTTTGCCCTGTTAGGGGATGTGCTCGGGCTGTTCGATCCGGCGTTTCTCGCCGCCCTGCCGAACCGTATCTATGGGGTCATGACCAATGAGACCCTGATCGCCGCGCCCCTGTTCGTGTTCATGGGTGTGATGCTCGAACGTTCGCAGGTGGCGGAGAGCCTGCTGGATACCATGGCCATGTTGTTCGGCTCCGTGCGCGGCGGCTTGGGGATTTCCGTGACCCTGGTAGGCATGTTGCTCGCGGCTAGCACCGGGATCGTCGGTGCTACCGTGGTTACCATGGGCCTGCTGTCCCTGCCTACCATGCTGCGACGCGGCTACGACCCCAAGATCGCCTCGGGCATCATCTGCGCCTCCGGGACCCTGGGCCAGATCATTCCGCCATCCATCGTCCTGGTGCTGCTGGGCGATGTGCTCTCTAGTGCTTATCAGCAGGCCCAGCTCGATCAGGGCGTGTTCGCACCGGATACGGTGTCGGTCGGGGACCTGTTCGTCGGCGCCCTGATTCCGGGGCTGGGGTTGGTTCTGCTGTATCTGATCTACCTGCTCGGGATGGCTTGGCTGCGTCCTGCGTCCATGCCGGCCATCCCCGAGTCGGAACGTAACCGAGTGCCGGGCAAGCTCTGGCAGCAGGTGGTCCTAGTGCTTCTCCCTCCCCTGCTGCTGATCGTGGCCGTACTGGGCTCCATCCTGTGGGGTGTGGCGACCCCGACGGAGGCGGCTTCGGTGGGGGCCATGGGGGCCATGCTATTGGCTGCGGTGCAACGCAAGCTCGACCGGAAGACGTTGCGGGAGGTCGCGGTACAGACCACGACCGTCACCAGTATGGTTTTTCTCATACTCATCGGCGCCTCCCTGTTCTCCCTGGTATTCCGTGGCTTCGGGGGCGACGAGCTAGTGACCGAATTTCTCGGCGGGCTACCGGGGGGTATTCTGAGTGCCGTTGCCCTGGTGATGTTGGTGATGTTCCTGCTCGGGTTCATCCTCGACTTCATCGAGATCACGTTTGTCGTGGTTCCGATCGTGGGACCCGTGCTCTTAGGCCTGGGGCTGGACCCGGTCTGGCTGGGGGTGATGATCGCCATCAATCTGCAAACCTCTTTTCTGACTCCACCCTTCGGCTTCTCCCTGTTCTACCTGCGCGGCGTCGCGCCGCCACAGGTCACGACCGGCCAAATCTACCAGGGTACCATTCCCTTTATCGGTCTACAGCTGCTGATGATGGGCGCACTGGCGCTTTGGCCGCAGATCGCGACTTGGCTGCCGGATTTGGTCTATGGATGAAGAAAACCTCAACCGGAATAATGTCTTGTGGGCGTAGACAGCGAGAGCATAATATCTTGTACCCGAATGGCTACTATAATGGGGGCATGGCGCGATTATCCCTTGTCGAGCACCACCGATAAAATCCAAGGTAACCTACGGTGCAAGGATGCACCGTCATTTTCAATCGGGTTACCGATTGAAAATGACGCCAAGTCGAAATCGCCTTTCGACTTGGCATCACAGGAAAATTCCAGAGAAGGAATTTTCTCGTTCCTAATGAAAGCTACTTATAGGAGGAGCACAGGAAAGCGAGGGAGCGTAAGCGACGAGCGGAGTGCGACGACCCCCGCGTAGCCGTAGGGCCGGGCGTTTCGTCGGAGTGCGGCGCGTGAGCCCCGGCGGAGACGAAAGGCAAGGCCATGCGACACGGCGTCAAGTCCTTGCGGGAGTCCTGGCGTCGCGCGGAGTGCGCGCTAGGACGGACGCAGGACGAACGTGGGCCGCCGAAGGCAATGGCCGTTGCCTAATTTTTTGCACCCGAAATCGGACGGCCCCCATTTCGGATTTCGCGAAAAATGGCGACTCTCCGGTAAATTCAATGAAATCAACCTATTAATGACGAGGCATACAATTCCGACGAGCGAAACTAAGATAATTAACTGAATTTATTCAACTAAATGTTGAGACCCTAGTAGCCACCTTGAATTTTTCCAAGGCGCCCTCAGCATCTCGAAAAATTCCTATGCTGTCACAACCAATGTGGGTATGAGCAATATTTCGCCGCAATGCCCATCGGGGGTCGTCCTGCTCATCTGGCTGCTGCTTCTGCCATCGGTCGGCAGTGCCGACGCGGATCTACGCACCCGCTTGGAGCAGCTACGGGACCTCCGCCGACCCACTGTCCTGGGTGTATCGCTCGCGTCCGTGCCGCTCCTCGACGACTTTTATCACCGACGCAACGACCGCCATGTCTGGTATGACCGCCGGCAGGTCGAGGGTCTTCTAGACCTGATACGGCAGAGCGTCGATGAGGGCTTCCAACCGAGCGATTTCCATGCTCGAGCAATCCGCCTCGCCACCGATGGTCGCGCCCCATCGAGGCTGACTAGGTCCACCCGTGCGGACGTGGAGATACTCCTGAGTGACAGCCTGTTGCGTTCGATCCATCACCGTCGTTACGGCAAGGTCGACCCGAAACGCTTGGGCAAGAGCTGGAATCCGATGCCGGGGCCCTATGCCCGAGATCTGATCTCGGACCTGGAGTGGGTAGCCCACGACCGGGATCTACGAGCCGTAGTCACGGGTCTAGTCTCCAAGCCAGCCTTCCATACCCAGCTGCAGCAGGGTTTGGCCCGTTATCGCAAGATCGCTGCCGCCGGTGGTTGGCCCAAGGTCCCGGCAGGTAAGTCGCTCAGACCCCATATGCAGGATTCTCGGGTGCCTATTGTCCGAGAGCGTCTGCGAGTAACCGGCGACTTCAACGGCCCGGCCTCCGAGAACCTTGTTTACGACAAGGTGCTCAAGGCCGCAGTGCTTGCATTCCAAAAGCGCCATCGCTTAAAGGAAGATGGCATCGTGGGCTCGAAGACCCGGCTGGCCATGAATACTTCCACCACCAAGCGGGTGGACCAGATCCGCATCAACCTGGAGCGGATGCGCTGGATCTCCGCCGGGCTTCCGGACAGCTTCCTGCTGGTCGATATAACGGAACAGCAAGCCGAGTTCTTCCGCAATGGGCAAGCGGTATGGAGCACCCGGGTTATCGTCGGACGCCCTGGGCGGCCTACGCCCACGTTTCGGGATGAAGTGGAATATATCGAGATCAATCCGAGCTGGATCATCCCACCCACGATCTTGAGTCAGGATATCCTACCCGCCATACGTAAGGATCCGGGCTATCTCGATAAGAGGGGCCTGCAAGTGGTCACCTATGGCGGCAGCCCCGTCTCCCCCGAGTCCGTCGACTGGCATATGCCCTCCGAGAGCTTTCCCTATATGATTCGCCAACCACCTAGTGCCAGGAATGCCCTAGGCCGGATCAAATTCATATTTCCCAACCGGCATGCGATTTACTTACATGACACCCCCGGTCGGAGCCTCTTCAGGCGGTCTTGGCGCCTATTCAGCTCCGGCTGCGTGCGTGTCGAGCGTCCCTGGAAGCTAGCTGAGCTGATTCTGAACCAGCCCGAGTCCTGGAGCCAGACAAGATTCAAACGGCTCCTCGCCTCCGGGCGCACCCGCCGAGTGTACCTGGAGGAACCTTTGACGATCCTGCTCGCATACTGGACAGCAAAGGGAGACGCAGACGGCAAGGTCCTATTCCGCAAGGACGTCTATAGTCGGGATAAAGCGGTGCTCCAAGCCCTGAACGAGTACAGCCAACCGCGTATCTTGTATCCACGGCCGGAGCCACCTAAAACGGCCGCCGCTACTCCTCTATAGGGGACCTTGGAGATATCGGATAACCGGTGGTTGATTGGATCAGGCTGCTCGAACACAACCCGAGTCTGCTATACGGTAGTGTAGCTCTGTTCGGGCTGGTCGTCGGCAGCTTTCTGAATGTCGTTATCCACCGGCTGCCCAAGATGCTGGACGACGTTTGGCGCCGGGGGTGCTTGGATTTTCTCGGCCAGGAGCAAGAGACGGTGCCCGGCCCGCCACACCTGACGCTTGCCCATCCCCCTTCCCATTGCCGCCACTGCGGCCACCGGATACGGTCATCGGAGAACATCCCGCTCCTGAGCTATCTGGTCCTACGCGGACGCTGTGCCGCCTGCGGTGGGGCGATCGGCCGGCGTTACCCCCCTGGTGGAGGCCATGACGGCCCTGCTCTTCGTACTGGTGGTCCAGCGCTTGGGTATCGGCTGGGAGACCCTTTGCCCTGATCCTGACCGGGGGCCTGATCACACTGGCGGCCATCGATCTGGATACCGGGTTGTTACCCGATGTCATAACCCAGCCCCTCCTATTGGGTGGGGTTGGTGCTGAGTCTCACCGGCTGGTTTACCGACAGCCGTTCCGCTATCCTCGGGGCTGCTCTGGGCTACCTCATCCTGTGGGGCTTTTTCCACCTGTTCCGTCTGCTGATCAGCAAGGGGGGATGGGATTCGGCGCTTTCAAGCTGTTCGCTACGCTCGGGGCTTGGCTGGGTTGGCAATACCTGCCCGTGGTTTCTATTGCTCTCCGCATGTGCCGGGGCCTTGGTGGGTACGGTGTTGGTCCTGGTGCGACAACGAGACCACCGGCTCCCCATCCCCTTCGGCCCCTACCTAGCGGCCGCAGGTTGGGTCGGCTGCCTCCTGTGGGGGGAGAGACCATCAATCGAGCCTATCTCCAATGGGCAGGGCTGGCGTAATCGGGACCGCACGGGCTCCTTGAAAAATCGCATCCCGGCAATCGGATCACCGATCGAGCCGGGAGCCGAGTTGAGCTTGTATTTCGACTTCGCGACTGGAAAAGACCCGAGGATCAAGGTCTTCCCGGCTCCCGAAAAGGAATCCGCAAATTCGACCTGAACAACAAGATTACTCGACGAGACCATGGCACTCCTACAGATCTTAGAACCGGGCCGGTCCGCCGCGTCCCACCAGCGCCGCTTAGCGGTGGGGATCGACCTAGGGACTACCAATTCCCTGGTCGCTACCGTGCGCAGCGGTATTGCCGATACCCTGCCGGATAAAGAAGGGCGCCATCTGCTGCCGTCCGTGGTGCGCTTTTGGGAGGATGGAGTGATCGTCGGTGAGATGGCGAAGGCCGCTGCCGCCGAGGATCCGCTGAACACGGTCGTCTCCGTCAAGCGCCTCATCGGTCGTGGGCCAGACGATATCGAACGTTTAGGGACCCATCTGCCGTACCGATTCGTCCAAACGGATACGGCGGTCCCGAGCCTGCGTACCCGCGCCGGGGACTTCAGCCCGGTGGAGGTTTCGGCCCGGATCCTGGAGGTGCTCGCCGCGCGGGCGGAGGCGGTCCTGGGGGGCGAGCTCTCCGGCGTCGTCATCACGGTCCCCGCCTATTTCGACGAGGCCCAACGCCAAGCGACCAAGGATGCTGCCCGCCTAGCGGGGCTCGAGGTATTGCGGCTCCTGAACGAGCCCACCGCGGCGGCGGTGGCCTATGGTTTGGACAAGGATGCCGATGGCATCCTTGCCGTCTATGATCTCGGCGGCGGCACCTTCGATATCTCTATCCTGCGCCTGCGGCGCGGAGTATTCGAGGTGCTGGCCACGGGTGGTGATTCCGCCCTTGGCGGCGATGACCTGGATCGCGCAATCGCGCGCTGGATCATGACGCAGGCCGGGATCGAGGATACGGCCTTCCAGGGTATCCTGCGCCGGCTGCTGCAAGAGGCCTGCACCGCCAAAGAGGCCTTGAGCACGCAGGATCGGGCGCCCCTGCGCGTCGAACGACCCGATGGCAGCCACTGGACCGGCGAGCTGGATCGGGCGACCTTCAACACCCTGGCGGACCCGCTCATCACCCGGACCATCACGGCCTGCCGCCGCTGCCTGCGCGATGCTGGGCTGCGACCGGATGCGGTGCAGGAGGTGGTCATGGTCGGCGGCTCCACGCGCGTACCCCGGGTACGGGAACGGGTGGGCGAACTCTTCGGCGCCCCCCCCCTGGTGGGGCTGGACCCGGATCGGGTCGTGGCCCTGGGTGCCGCCCTGCAGGCGGACGTGCTGGCCGGCAATCGGGGGAGCGATAGCCTGCTGTTGCTGGATGTCATCCCCTTATCCCTCGGTCTGGAGACCATGGGTGGCTTGGTGGAAAGGATCATCCCCCGCAACACCACCATCCCCGTGGCCCGGGCCCAGGAGTTCACCACCTTCAAGGATGGACAGACCACCATGGCCGTACATGTGTTGCAGGGCGAGCGGGAGCTGGTGGCGGACTGCCGCTCGTTGGCCCGCTTCGAGCTGCGCGGAATCCCACCGATGGTGGCCGGCGCGGCGCGCATTCGGGTCGACTTCGAGGTCGATGCGGACGGGCTGCTCAACGTCACCGCCACCGAGCAATCGAGCGGGGTCGAGGCCCGGATCGAGGTCAAGCCGTCCTATGGGCTTACCGATACCGAAATCGAGTCCATGCTGCGGGATTCCATGACCCGCGCGGGGGAGGACTTGCAGGCTAGGCGTCTGCGCGAGCAGCAGGTAGAGGCCGAGCGTACCCTCGCGGCCCTGCGCGCCGCCTTGGAACGCGATGGGGAGATCTTGCTGGATGCTGACGAGCGTGCCTGGGTGGAAACGGCCCTATCGCATGTGCAATCGGTGGCTGTCGGTAACGACCCGGAGGCGATTCGGGCAGCGGTTGCGGAGTTGGAGAAGACCTGTGACTTCTACGTGGAACGGCGCATGAATCGCAGCATTCGAGCCGCCATGGCGGGGCACAAGGTGGAGGAATTCGAGTAGCTTATGCCTAATATCATCTTCCTGCCCCATGAGGAGATCTGCCCCGAGGGTGCCCTGATCGAGGCCGAGCCCGGGGTCAGCATTTGCAATGCCGCCTTGGCCAACGGCCTGGAGATCGAGCATGCGTGCGAGAAATCTTGCGCCTGTACGACCTGCCATGTGATCGTCCGCGAGGGCTTCGATTCCCTGGCGGATGCGGACGAGCTGGAAGAAGACCTGCTCGACAAGGCCTGGGGCTTGGAGCCGGAATCCCGTCTGAGCTGCCAAACCCTGGTCGGCGATGAGGACCTAGTGATCGAGATCCCTAAATACACCATCAACATGGTGTCGGAATCCCATTGAGATATTTCCTAGCGCCGGCAAGCCGGCGCCTACATCCGGCTATGGGTAGGCGCGGGCTTACCCGCGCTACGTCTCAAGGCGCCCGGATCCCACCTCGCTCATAGGAGATTCGAACCGCTCGGTGACCCAGCAGGTGACGCAGCCGCTTGAGGAGCTCGTCCGTGGGTCGTACCCGCCACTCGCCGCCTAGGATCAGGTGACCGCGGGCGGTGGGACGTCGGTAATCGATGGCGACCGGCAGACCGCTGCCGCTGAAGGTGCGCAGGATGGCGCGTAGCTTCCCGACCAGGGCCTGCCCACGGGCGTGGGCCTCCGGGTCGCCCAGATCCAACACCAAGTCGAGGTGGTTGGCTAGGTCCGCCCGTGCCTGCTCCAGGGTCCGCACCTGCTCGACGCGGAGGGAGCAGCCGTCGCGATAGTCGTCGAAGCTCAAGGCACCGCCGACGACCAGGATGTTGTCCGTTACCAGCAGATCGCGCACTTCTTCGTAGACCTCGGAGAAACAGGTGGCCTCGATACGCCCAGTGCCATCGTCCAGCAACACCGAGCCCATGCGTCCGCGCTGGGTCTTGCCGTGGCGCACACCGACCACCATACCGGCGACGGTACATTTGTCGCGGTCGTTGTGGCCGCTGCCCGATTGCAATAGGGCCCCGATGTGCCCCCCCGTCACGGCCTCCAGCTCCGCCGCAACCCGCTCGACCGGATGCCCGGTCAGGTAGAGGCCCAGGGTCTCCTTCTCCCCCTGGAGGCGCTGCTCCTCTTCCCACTCGCCCCAGGTATGGGCGACCAGCTGGGCGTCGGGCTGGGCCTCGGCACCGGCAGCGATTCCGAACAGATCGGTCTGTCCTGCGGCGGCGGTCTCCCTGTGTTGCTCGGCCAGCTTGATTGCCATGGGGAGATGCGTGGCCAGGGTCGCCCGGTTCTCTCCCAGCCCGTCCAAGGCCCCGGCCCGAATCAGGGTATCGAGCACGCGGCGATTGGCCTTGTGCAGATCGATGCGCCGACACAGGTTCCAGATGTCTTGGAAGGGTCCGCCCTCCCGGCGCGCCTGGAGCATGGTCTCGATAGCGGATGCGCCGATACCTTTGATCGCGCCGATGCCGTAGATGACGGTGCGCTCGTCTCCGACCGTGAAGCGGTACTCGGAGCGGTTGATGGCCGGCGGCACGACCTGGAGCCGCATCTCCCGACAGGCATCGATGAGGGTCACGACCTTGTCGGTATTGTCCATGTCGGCGCTCAGCACCGCGGCCATGAAGGCCGACGGATAGTGGGCCTTGAGCCACAGAGTCTGATAGGCGACCAGGGCGTAGGCGGCAGAGTGCGATTTGTTAAATCCGTATCCCGCGAACTTCTCCATCAGATCGAAGATGTAGGTGGCGGTATTGACGGCAACGCCACGTTCTACGGCCCCTTCCAGAAACACGGCCCGCTGTTTGGCCATTTCCGCAGGCTTTTTCTTACCCATGGCCCGGCGCAGCAGGTCCGCCCCCCCCAGGGTGTAGCCCGCCAACGCTTGGGCGATCTGCATCACCTGTTCCTGGTAGAGAATGACGCCGTAGGTGGGCTTGAGGATAGGCGCCAGCTCGGAATGGGGATAGGTGACCTTGTCCCGACCATGCTTGCGGTCGATGAAGTCATCCACCATGCCGGATTGCAAGGGGCCGGGGCGGAAGAGGGCCACCAGGGCGGTGATGTCGTCGAAACAGTCCGGTTGCAGCTTCTTGATCAGCTCCTTCATACCCCGGGATTCGAGCTGGAAGACCGCGGTGGTCTCGCAGCTCTTGAGCAGAGCAAAGGCCAGGGCATCGTCCGTGGGGATGGTGCCGATGTCAATGGGGGGCTCGCCGGCTTGGTGCCGGGCCGCGTTGACGGTCTTGAGCGCCCAATCGATGATGGTGAGGGTCCGCAATCCGAGGAAATCGAATTTGACCAGCCCGACCCGTTCCACATCGTCCTTGTCGAACTGGGTGACTAGGTTCTCGCCGCCGGGCTCACAGTAGAGGGGCGCGAAATCCGTCAGCACCGTCGGCGCGATGACCACACCGCCGGCATGCTTGCTGGCGTTACGGGCGAGGCCCTCCAGCTTGCGGGCGAGGTCGATGATGAGCCGGACGTCTTCTTCGTCCCGGTAGGCGCGCTCGAGATCGTCGCTCTCGGCCAGGGCCTTGTCGAGGGTCATGCCCAGCTCGAAGGGCACCATCTTGGCGATGCGGTCCACCATCCCATAGGGGTGTCCCATGACCCGGCCCACGTCGCGCACCACGGCCTTGGCCGCCAGGGTGCCGAAGGTGATGATCTGGGAGACGGCATCGCGCCCGTAACGCTCAGCCACATAGTCGATGACCCGATCCCGGTTCTCCATACAGAAGTCCACGTCGAAATCCGGCATCGAGATGCGCTCGGGATTCAAAAAGCGCTCGAACAGCAGGTCGTGCTCGAGGGGATCCAGGTCGGTGATTTCGAGTGCGTAGGCGGCCAGAGAGCCGGCACCGGAGCCACGCCCCGGACCCACCGGGATACCATTGTCCTTGGCCCAACGGATGAAGTCGGCGACGATCAGAAAGTAGCCGGGAAACCCCATCTGGCCGATGACATCGAGCTCGAGCTGCAAACGGTCATCATAGACTTTGCGCCGGACATCGAAATCCGGCGCGTCACGACCGATGATGCGCTCCAATCGCCGCTCCAGCCCGCGCTTGGATTCGGTGGCGAAAAATGCCTCCTCGGTCATCTCCGGCGGGATCGGGAAATCCGGGAGAAAGCTCTGTCCCAGCTCCAGCTCCAGATTGCAGCGACGGGCGATCTCGAAGCTGTTCTCCAACGCCTCCGGGAGGTCGGCGAAAAGCTCGGCCATCTCCTCGGGGGTACGCAGATACTGCTCCTCGCTGTAGAGGCGGGGGCGACGTGGGTCGTCCAGGGTGCGGCCATTGTGGATACAGACCCGGGCCTCGTGGGCCTCGAAATCCGTGGCGGCGAGGAATCGCACGTCGTTGGTTGCCACCACCGGGACCCCTTTGCGGGCGGCCAGCTCGACGCACTGATCGAGGCACTCGGGCTCGGGCTCGCGCCCGGTGCGCATCAGCTCCAGGTAATAACGGTCGCCGCAGGCCCGGAGCCAGCCATCGAGCAGGGCCTCGGCTTGGTCCCGGCGGCCAGCCAAGAGCGCCTGGGCCACCTCGCTCTCGGGACCACCCGAGAGGACGATGAGCCCGCCGGCGGCCGCCTCGACCCAGCTCCGCTCCACTTGCGGCCGGCCCAGGTGTTGGCCCTCGAGATAGCTCCGGGAGATGAGCTTGGTGAGATTAAGATAGCCGGTCCGATCCCGGACCAGCATCAGCAAGCGGTGGGGTTTGTTGGCATCGTCCGGGTTGCGGACCCACAGGTCCGAACCGACGATAGGTTTGATGCCGGCCGCCACGGCGGCCTGATAGAAACGCACTAGGCAGAACAGATTGCACTGATCGGTGACGGCGACGGCGGGCATGCCCTTGGCCAGGGTCTCTGTAACCAGGGACTCGATGCGCACCAAGCCGTCCACCAGCGAATACTCCGAGTGCAGGTGCAAGTGGACGAATCGGGGAGCTGGTGCCACGGAATCCATCTAGGGTGGTGTTCTAATTTTGTTGTATCCGGTGTAGCGGATACCCTGAGAAATTCCAGGTACCCTACGGTGCAGGGGCGCACCGCCATTTTCAATCGGGTCACCGATTGAAAATGAAGCCAAGTCGAAATCGCATTCCGACTTGGCGTAAGGGAAAATTCCAGGGATAGAATTTCCCCACTCTAAACGAAGCAAAATTTCAAGGCGGCCACCTTTCAAGGTTACCTCTAGTTGGAAACAACCAGATTAGAACACTGCCGATAAAGTACAACTGTTCATCTCATGCGTGCAGTATCGCTGGCTCGGAACCCGATTTTAACTCATGAATTCGGGCCAACGGCTCTCGAAAAGCAAGCATAAGGCCTCGGTGGCGGAAACGCCCTGCTTGCGGCAAGTGGAGGTGAACGGGGAAAATGGGAACTTTTCACCGCTCATTCGCCTAACATTCGGCTGCGAGCGAACCAATGCTGCAGTCCGGCTCCTCAGCAACTTTCAAGCTCAGTGCCACGTGGCATTGGGCGCCTGAGCCAAGCCGTTGGATGCGGGAAGAATCATTGAAAACGCAGATGCCCAACCATACCATTCTACCGAGGTGGCAATATGCTGAAAGCCATGAAGCTACAATCGAAACGAACGGGCAGATCCATCTGCTCGAGCCTCTCCACTTGGGGCGTTCGTGCCGCGCCATCGTGACCATCATGGATGAACCCGACGTGTCGGAGACTGCATTGCTCAGCCAGAAGGCTCTCGCGCGCGATTGGGAACGCCCCGAGGAGGACGCGGCATGGTCTCACCTTCAGTAGGGTCTGTCATTCTAGTCAGATTCCCGTTTTCCGATCTGTCCGCCAGTAAGCTTCGACCTGTGGTCGTGCTTGCCGGTGTTGATCGCGATGACTGGATTCTGTGCCAGATCACAAGCAACCCTTATGCCGACACCCGAGCAGTTGAGATTATCGATTCGGATTTCGCATCAGGCAATCTGATGCGAACCAGCTACGCAAGACCCGGCAAGCTTTTCTCTGCCGACACGTCGCTCATGCAACGGGTCGCAGGCAATCTGACCCAGCCGAAATTGACAGCCATGGCGGATGCCGTTGTCGCCATCCTTCAATCAACGACATGAGCATCCAAACATCTGCCTGGATACGACGCCTAAAGGCGCGCGTGTTAGGCCAACAAGGAGGAATCGGTGGTGTCCTAATTTTGTTGTATACCAGCGTAGCGGGAAAAGCCCCAGGGAGACCGTCTTTAAAGGCCCCCTTTATTCGTAAACAACAAGATTAAAACACTATCCTCCTCGCCGTCACGGCTCTGCAGACGGGCGACCAAGTCCGCCCGGCGGTCCTTGATCCGCTGGTGCTGTGTCTCGAGCAGCTCGATGGTCTCGGCATGGACCTGAAGGAGGTGGTACTCCAATGAGAATATCGCAGTTGATGACGTCTTTTGTAGTCGTGGGTTTCAAGGCCATCCGGAAATCAGTTGTTCTTCGGTGTAAGGACACTCGCAAGATCACCACGAATCGAGCGCTACCGAATCTTCCAAGGCGCCCTACAACCCCGCCTTGAGGCTGGCCTCGATAAAGGGGTCCAGATTGCCATCCAATACCGACTGGGTATTGCCGATCTCCAAGTGGGTGCGCAAATCTTTAATTCGCGCCTGATCAAGCACATAGGAACGAATCTGGTTGCCCCAGCCGATCTCGGACTTGGCATCCTCCACCGCTTGGCGGTCGGCCTGACGCTTCCGGACCTCCAGCTCATAGAGCTTGGCCTTGAGCTGCTTCATAGCCGTGGCCTTATTCTTATGCTGGCTGCGTTCATTCTGGCACTGCACCACGACTCCGGTGGGGTTGTGGGTGATGCGCACCGCCGACTCGGTACGGTTGACATGCTGGCCGCCGGCCCCGCTGGCGCGGTAGACATCGATACGCAGGTCCGCCGGATCGATCTCCACCCCCACCTCGTCATCCACCTCCGGGGCGACGAACACGGCGGCGAAAGAAGTATGGCGCCGATTACCTGAATCGAAGGGAGATTTACGCACTAGCCGATGCACGCCGATCTCGGTGCGCAACCAGCCGAAGGCATAGTCGCCGTCGAACTTGACGGTAGCACTCTTGATACCCGCGACCTCGCCCGGAGAGACCTCGATCAGATCGGTCTCGAAGCCGCGCCGCTCCCCCCAGCGCAGATACATGCGCAGCAACATCTCGGCCCAATCCTGGGCCTCGGTGCCGCCAGACCCGGACTGGATATCCAGGAAGGCGTTATTGGTATCCGTCTCCCCGGAAAACATACGTCGGAACTCCAGCCCGGCGATGCGCCGCTCATACTCCGCCACATCCGCCGCTACCAGATCCGCCATCTCCGGGTCCTCCTCCTCCACGGCCATGGCCAGAATATCCCGGGCATCCGACAGCCCCGCCGCCAGCTCGTCGAGACCCACCACCACCGCCTCCAGGTCCGCCCGTTCCTTACCCATGGCCTGCGCACGCGCAGGGTCCTGCCACAGATCCGGTGCCTCCAGCTCACCCAAGACCTCTGTCAGGCGATCCTTTTTCCCCGCATAGTCAAAGATACCCCCTGAGAGACTGCACGCGCCGCCCCAGGTCGCCGATACTCGATACGATAGGATTGATATCCGACATGAAATCCTCCGAAGGCAACAGCCCGGGATTCTAGCCGAAACGGTCCGAGGGAGAGAAGCCATCACCCGCTCGCGATCATCGGGTACGAGCAACAGGGACAGACGGCGAAATATTCAGGTGCAACGGGTATACAATGACGAGTCCCCCGGAGAGTCCCACGGCAGCCTATAGGACACCTCGAATCTTCCGAGGTCCCCTCGGGGAGCCCCACAGACGAGAGCCCCGACATGACAAAGATCCGCATCACTAGGCCCCACCGGTTCGGACTCGAAGCCGCCCGTGCACGGGCGGAGGAATTCGCTCGGACCCTGAGCAAAGAGCTGCAACTCGACTACAAGTGGGATGGCGATCGGCTCACATTCGAACGCATCGGCGCCTCCGGCACCCTGACAATCGACGCCAGCGCCATCGACCTGGACATCGCCCTGGGCTTACCCCTCTCGCTCTTGGCCGGCACCATTGAGAAGACTATCCGGGAACGGTTGGACAGCGCACTCGGCCAAACTGAAGGATCGTAAGGGCGGCCACAGCCGGCCGCCCTTACTTGGCGCGCAATGGCTCGCTACCGATCTCCGGTCGATAGACCAGCTCATCGGTATTCCCGAGCAAGCTCTCCCTGAGCCCCACCCGGAAGAACCGCCGGCCGGCAGCGAAGCTCAGCACCAGGATACCCACCAGCAGCAAGCTATAGACGATACTCCAGACCTCCTCGCTCCCCCCCAAGGTATAAGCTGCCCACTCCGCGAGCGTGATGAACTCGGTCAGGCCATCCGTCAGCAGCAAGCCGTCGATTTGCTCCTGGAACAGGGTATAGGGGATATAGCCGATGAAAAATCCGGGCAGCGCTGCCAGGGCCGTCATATACCCGAGCCCCAGGCGGGCATAGGTACGCACCTCGCAGCCGATCATAAACACGGCCCCCATGGCGAGCAGGGGACCACCCACGAAGTGCCCCCAATACAACCCCTGCTCCCCCGCGGCATTCGGAACACTACCGACCCCCAACAGCCAAGCGCCGAGGATATAGAGATTGAACAGGGCGATAGCGGCCATGAACCCCTGGAGCGGCAACATGCCGCGGAACATACGGAAGGTACAGAGAGGCACCCCCTTGGCGCGGTAAGCCTCCTGCCGCATAAAAACCGATTCGGGCGCCATCACCGAGCACTCGGTACCGAAGCCGCACTTGGCGATACCGATCCCGAGCAGAATCCCCGGAGCCGCCAGCCACAGCACCTCCGACCAGCCGATTTGACCGACCGAACCCTGGATGGAATCCCCGGTCACCGCCAACACCAGAGGCACCCCGAGAAAGACGATCAGGACTCCGTTCATGAGCCAACGCCACGGATCCCGCCACGGACTGTAATCCGGGTCGTAGCACGGATTATGGTGATCCGCGTGGCCGTGACAACGGGTGGCGACAGCGCGGGTCTCCTGATGCCGAAAATACCCCCCCAGCCCGGCCCGGAGCGCCATCTGGAAGGCGAAAAAGGCAAAGGGGATCCCGCTCAGGAGCACCACCCAGGAGGCGATGCTCATGGCCGGAATCCCGCCGACGAAATGATGGGTGGTGCAACCGGCGGCCAGCCGGGTGCCGAATGAAAACAGCAAGCCGCCGACAAAGGAGAGCGCCAGCATCCTCTTGTCGTACCGCGCCCAGCCGCGCACATCCCCCTCGCCGAGACCGACCAGCCGTGCCCCCAGCAAGGCGCCGATAATGGTCCAGTGGATACCGGGCTCGTACGCCCGGCCGACCCAATCCACACCGAAGAGCTGCTCGCTCGCCGCGTACATCTGGGCAAAGCCGGTGGTGACGACGATAAAATCCTCATGACCCGAGTGGATGTAATAGAGGACCTCCGCCACCCCGACGAGCAGACCACCGAGCCAGAAAGGCCATTGTTTCCTCAGCAAAGTCGAAATCATTTACTCGGTCCCGAGATGAATCCCCGACGGAAATCATCGATACCCGTCCGGGTCGGTTACGCAAAAAACATCCTGGTTACTCTCTAAGGTTTAGCTGTTCAACCTGAGAGGGGCGTATACTGAACCTGAGCCCAAAGAAGAGAATCCCCATGGCCAAGAATCCGATTCAGTTTCAGAAGGGTTTGAGTTTGCTGGATTTTCTGAAGCCGTAGGGCACCGAAGAGCAGTGCCGTCAGGCCGTGTACGGCTGGTGCTGGCCGAAAAGCTTTCGGTGTCCGGTATGCGGGCACGCTGGCTACTGCGAGCTGGCGAGATGCGGATTGTACCCATGTCATCGCTGTCACCATCAAACCTCATTCATCAGCGGAACGCTGTTCGAGTACACGAAGCTACCACTGACAACCTGGTTCCTGGGGAATATACATCCTGACGCAGCCGAAGAATGGGCCTCGGTCCTGGAGCTGAAGCGGCTGTTGGGGATCTCTTACAACGCCGCGCGGCGTCTGAAACACAAGCGGATTCAGGCGATGCAAGAGCGCGATGACAGCCAGCCGCTGTCCGGCAACGTACAGATGGATAATGCCTACTTGGGTGGCGAACGTCCAGGAGGGAAGCGTGGGCGCGGTGCTGCCGGCAAGACCCCCTTTGTCGCGGCCGTTCAGACTAACGGCGACGGCCACCCCATCGCCATGCGCCTGAGTAAGCTCCAGGGCGCTTTCGCAAGACTGAGCTCGCTGCCTGGGCGCAGAAACATCTGCGGGCCGCTACCCACATCGTCTCCGATGGCCTGAGTTGCTTCGCCAGTGTCACGACGACCGAGTGTACACACGAGGCCATCGTCACTGGCGGCGGTCCGGCCAGCGTCAACCACGAAGCCTTTACCTGGGTTAACACCATGCGCGGTAACGTTAAGAACACGATTCAGGTAACATACCATGGTATCAGTGACCAGCACGCGCTGCATTATCTCGCCGAGTTCGGCTCTCGATTCAACCGTCGCTTTGATTTGCCGGCGATGATTCCGTGCCTCGGATACATCACAGCTCGTACCTCTCCGATGTCCGGAACCTTCGGGGTAATGCGGTTCACCTTTTATTGTAGGGGCGATTCATGAATCGCCCCTACGGGGTACCCAAAGGCCGGCCGGCCCAGCGCGGGCCGAATCATTCGAACCGCATGGAGACCACGGGCTTGCCCAGATGGCTCCACTCGTGCATGGAACCATCGTAGAGTCGCACATCCGGGTTACCCAGGAGCTCACGGAAGGTAAACCAACCGAGGCTGGCCATCACACCCGAGTTACACATGACCAGGGTCGGTTGTTTGGTATCTACCCCGAGCAGGTCCGCCACCTTGCGGACCTGCTCCTTGTCATACAAGGTCGCCGTCCCGCGGGAATTGGCAAACAGGTTGACGGGAAAACTCTTGGCACCAGGGACATGGCCCTTCACCCCCGGAGCCACGAACTTAGGAAACGCCGTCAGGCCCAGATACTCGGCAGTGTTGCGCGTATCTAGCAGTTGCCCCTTGGCCTTGTCCTCGATCAGCTTCATCACATCGTCCGTACTAGCCAAGAGCTCCTTGCGCTCGGTCGTGGCCTTGAAATCACCTTTTTCGACCCGCGGGGACTTGCCGAGCTCGAGCTTCCGTTTCTCCTTCATCCACTGAGCGGTACCGCCGTCCAGCAGGGCCACATTGTCGAACCCGAAATACTTCAGGGTCCAATACAGGCGGGCCGCGAGCGCCGTGTGGACTACCTGCTCCCCCTTACCGGTAATCACCAGGGGGCTGTCCTGGTCGACGCCGGATTTCCGCATCAGGCGCTCGAACTTCTCCTTATCGGGCACCAGAACCTTGATATCCCGGCCCTCGATCGTGCGCTTGGTGACCAGCTTCTTCCAGGGCACCAGCACCGCTCCGGGTATGTGACCCGCGACCTTGAGTGGGCCCTTCTTCGCCGCGACGCCGCACGGGTTCACCGCCGCCTTGCGACCCTTTTTCTCGAAGCTCTTGACATCCTTGCGCACATCCAAGACCACTACCTGATTCAGGTTCTTGGATAGCCATTCAGTACCGACCAAGGGCTCCGGTACTTGCAGGGCAAAAGCGGTCACGGACAACATAGCGAGCCCACAGAAGAGCGCCCCCGAGAGGGCGGTTCGGCGTAAATTCATCGGGAATCCTCCGGAAATGCTTGACCCGGGCGGGACGAGCTCGAAGGCTTCGAGGGCCCTCGAATCGATACCGGGCAGACGATAGAGATACATCGGCAGATCGCCGAACGCAATGTAAATGAGGACCTTGAAAATCCTCGGGGACCTTAGACCCCCCTCCTTGGAATCTTCAAGGTCCCCTCCCTTTCTCCTCGGGTCTTTAACTTAGAAGCTATCTAAAAACTAACTAACCTGTAGGGTGGTCTGTATCCACCAAATACTGCGCCTGAGCGGTGGGCGCAGCCCGCCCTACGGGAACGGTTCTATCACTCGACTCCGCCGGACGACCATGGGCCCTGGGGTGGATGAAGCCAGTACCTGGGTTCCACCTTTGCTCCCCCTCTTTCCAGCCCCTCTCCCACCAGAGGAGAGGGGTTTATAGCAGCAGCCCACGGATCGGTTGGTGGAGTCGAGTATGTGCTAAGACCACCTCCTTCCGATTATTCAAGGTGATCCAAACATAACCGACTCGGGGACAAAGTTAAAGGGTGCGGCTCTTTTGAAACGGCACCGGGCGTCCAAAATCCGAGAGTCGAGGCCGGTTTTTCGGACGCCTTGTGGAGCTTGCGCACAGTCTCCCTATCAGGCCAACTCGCTCTGAGACGTAGCGATCTACGCTGCCCCGTGGATTCGAAAAGCTCTGTGGCCATGTCTACCGCACCGGTGGGGATTGGTAGGGGGCAGGCTGCGCCCACCGGAAAATATCGAGTAAGGCGATTGCCGGAAAACGGAGTACCAGCTTGGGCCGGATTTTGGTTCGTATTCAAGGCGCAGCAACCGGCGCATAGTGGACTATGTAACGGTTGACGCAACACAGAAGACGGACGAAAAGACCACCAAGATGGTATTTCATTTGACAGAAATCGCCTAAGCTCAATGGTGGGCACAGCCCGCCCTACAGTCGGCTAAGCCTTTGGTTCCAGGTGTCTCCGCATCGTTTCAGAAGAGTCGCATCCGAAGTCGATGTGGCATTCAAGGGTCCATACCTGGGATGGGGCCATAGGTCTCGGCGGGAAGGCATTCGAGCCGACCTGTGTCCGGGTCCCGAGGTTGCCGGCCGAGCCAGCGCCAAGCACCGGGACTGGCGGAGCGGAAGCCGGAGCCATCCCCCTTCAGCACGGCATACTTCTGATTCTCGAATAGGTGAATGACAGTCAGAGGCTTGCCGCTGGCGACATCCCATAAGCGCAGGGTGCCGTCCTCACCACCGGAGACCAGTCGGCCGCTATCCGGCGACCAGCCACAGGCCAGGGCCGGGCCCTGATGTCCATCCAGGACCATGGCCCGGGCAATGGGGACTGGAGAGTTAGGCCGGTCCGGGTATGCCGGCCGGCCACTGGCAATGAGCAGGTGCTTTCGGTCCTCCAGACCCGAAGCCTAGTCCAGGATACAGGCCAGAAGCTGGGTGCGGTAGTAATTGCGGGCACGCAAATCCGCCTCGGTCAGGTCCAGGCCACGGAAGCAGATACCGGTAAGATCGGCATTCCGAAAGCAGGCGCTCCGGGCCCGGTTGCCCCAGAGCTCGGCGCGGGTGAGGTCGGCACCGGTGAAGTCGCCATGGCTGACATCGATTCGGCGGAAGCGGGCATTGATCAGGCGGCTGTCTGCGAGGCGGATGCGGGAGAGATTTGGGGGTTGGCCATCCTCCGGGCTCTCGAAGGTCCAGCCCATCAGGTTCGCTCCGGTCAGGTCCATGCTGGCTAGGCTTGGGGCCGGGAGTCCGTATCGATGGGCGCGCAGGCCATAGGCCAGAACCAACCCACTGACCCCTTTGCGGTATTGCTCGCGGATGTTATGGAAGGCCGGCTACCACAAGGCTGGGTCCATCTCCTGCAGCAGCTCGCCGAGAAAATCCAGGGTCTCGGGGATGGGGATGTCCCAAGCGGCCAGGGTCCGATCCGGGTCTTCGACCGGCTCTAGCACCCGGAATAGGGCACGGGCGAGGAAGAATTCCATGATGGAGGTGTGGGCAAAGCGAAAGCCCGTCTCCCCCTGTCGGATCAGGAAGCTAGCGTTGCGTAGGTTCTCCTGCAGGATACCCAGGCCCCCTTCCCGGTCGAGGTAGATCCGGTATCGGAGCTGAGCCCTGGAGTCCGCGGCTAGTTGGTCCAGGAGCCAGTCTTCCAGCTCCCGGTAGTCCAGGCCCTTTTGCTTGCGGGACCAGAGGCGGTGGGCCAAGTGTTCCATGAGCCGCAGCTTGTGGTCCCGGTCCAGGCGGTGCTTGGGGTCGTCGCGGTAGGTCCAGTCCTGGACCAAGCTCTCGTACAGGTCCGCCACCTCCACCCGACCGCTGCGGCGATGGATCTCTTTGATGCGCCCCACCTGATCTTGGATCAGGCGTAGATTGTAGGGACGGGAGCTCAGCCCCCGCAGGTCGTGGGTCTGATCCAGCATATCTCAGGACTTGCTGGGCCCGGTCCGGGTCGTCACCGAAGACCTGCCGAAAGTAGGTCGTTACCTAGTCTCCATCGAAAGGCAGCAAGTCTACCCACAGGTAGTCCTGGCGCTTCACGGATTCATGTTGGTGGCCGGAGAGGGTGTCGAGTTGCTCCTGTAGGGTCAGGAAGAAGTGGCTGCGGTAGGTCATGATGCAGGCACCCAACCCCGGCCGGGCGGGGCCCGGCGTTAGGGCGGTAGACGGCGGGGGGCAGGATGCTCCAGAGCTGGGCGAGAAACGCTGGCAGTGCTCCGGGGTGAGGCGATTCATGACCTCGTCCAGGCCATCGAAGATGATCAGTCCGCCGTGTTGCTGGGCTAGGCGGTGGATGTCCTCGACCCCGGGTCGGGAACTGCCTGCCGGCAAGTGATAGTTGGTGGTAAGGATCCGGTCGAGCATGGATTCTAGATTCGGCATGCCTCGGGACCAGTCCCAATCCAGATTGTTGACAGCGCGCAGGTCCAGATAGACTGGCAGGGGCAGCCCGGAATTCTGAGCCCGGCGGTCCAGCAGGTCCCGGGTCAGGCGTTGGCATAGGGTGGTCTTGCCCATGCCCAGCTCACCGAGGATGGAGCAGAAGATGTCCCCCTCCGGGTCCATGAGCCAGTTGTTCAGAAAGCCCAGGGTCTCCCGGCCCTGGCTGTTCGCATGGCCCGCGAGGACTTGGCCTACATAGTGCTCCAACCGGCAGTCGTCCGACTGGCGCAGGCGGTCGGCGGTGAAGACCCAGTAAGGGTTCGGCGCTTGGATGCACTGGAGGACGTCTTCCAGAGCCTAGTCGGCCCAGTCGTCCTTGCGATGGCCCTGGCACTGTATCCAGGCTCTGTCCTCCGAGTCCCGAAAGACACTAAGGCCCGCCAGGACCGTATCTTGCAGGTGGGCCTCTTGGATTTGGCGCAAGGCTAGGGGGATGAGGGGACGGTCGGCGCAGAAGCCCTGATCCGAGCGTAGGTCCACGATCAGCTCCGGACTCAGAAAAAACAGGACGAGGTCGGCGTTAAGCTTTTGCTGGCGCTTGGTCTCGTCCTTCCGCTTCCCGACGGGTACATCGCCATAGTCTTGCAGGTCCCAGTGGCGTCCGGCGGCCCGGAGCCGGGCGGAGAAGGCGGCGATGAGCTCTTGGGCCGGCTTCCGGTCCTGCTCGGCATAGACTAGCAAGCAGGTTCGTTCAACCCCCTGGGCACTGACCCACTGCTCCTGGGGGGCCTCGGTGATGGCCTAGGTGGCGGTATCGCTGTACTCGGCGATGCGCTTGCCGGGGTCGTCCTCCGTCACGAACCTGAGTCGGCGGTGGGCCGGATCGGCGCCCCGGCAACTGTCCGGCGCAGCTCCAGCCGGCCCCGGTGCTCGGCGGCCATGTCCCGCAGGGTGCGGCGGAATTTGCTGAAGGTCTTGTCGGCCCTTTGCTTGTCCACCTTGGACCTGTCGTGGTCCGGGAACAGGCGGTCGTAGGCGTCTCGATAGCCGATACGGCCGGCTTGGTCCATGAGCCCGATCAGGGTCTCGAGCCGCTGCCGGCTGACTTGGCTGAGCTTGTCCCCCAGACGCCGGACCTCCGGACCACGGCCTCGGGGCGGGGTCGAGCAGGTTCAATGGGGGTATCTTGTCCGTCATATTCCGCTCCTAATCCAGGCTTGGTCTTAGCACACACTTGAATCCACCAAGCCGATCCGGCGGCGGCTATAAAGCCCCTCGTCCCTAGTGCGACAGGGCTACCGAATGATAATCACTTCTGGAACAATCTGTTGGTAGGTAAGTCGGAAGCTTTTTTGGGCTTTCTTACGGAGGAGGAGCACAGGAAAGTGAGAGAGCGTAAGCGACGAGCGGAGTGCGACGACCCCCGCGTAGCCGTAGGGCCGGGCGTTTCGTCGGAGTGCGGCGCGTGAGCGCCGGCGGAGACGAAATGCAAGGCTATGCGACACGGCGTCAAGTCCTTGCGGGAGTCCTGGCGCCGCGCGGAGTGCGCGCCGGGACGGACGCAGGACGAACGTGGGCCGCCGAAGGCCATGGCCGTCGCCTGATTTTTTGCACCCGAAATCGGACGGACCCGATTTCGGGTTTCGCGAAAAATGGCGACGCTCCGCTTGTGTGGGTAGGATGGATAAAGAAAACCATCCTTGACAGGCTGGATAGGCGCAGAAGAGGGGATCGGGGCATTTTGGCCGCGAGGCCACGCATCACAGCGAACTCAGCAACGGCAGAACATTAGGCTTGATCCGCCGGATGCCCCGATCCCCTCTTGCCCACATTGTGTTAAGGACGCAGCCGCTACGCGGTGGTTTCTTTTTCCTCCCACACCAAACACAAGAGAGCTTTTTTTGTCGCCAATGAACGCAAATCGGTCGAGATCGGCCCGCCATCAGCGACGCTTCTTGGCTCCTTAGGGTCTGCCTTTTTAGCCAAGCTCTTTCCGGATAAAACCCTTGGAAACAGAGCGTTAATTTTTATAAAATCGCATGTCGTTAGGGGAGATCCTAGACAGTCTCTCATAGTACAGGACAAAACCACAATATATTGATTTAGAATAAATATTTTCGTTACACTTGAACCGGGCGTTCAAGCTACCCTTGCCGAGTTTTGGCATAACCATTTAATAATGAATAAAATTTTCTGGAGGCTCCCAGAGATGGATCAGAATGTCGCCGCTCTTGTGCCTCTGTTGCCTGGCTATTTCGGTTGGAACTTGGCCAGAACCAAATGCCTGGCCGGTCTGATTATCGCTTTGATCAAGGTCAGAACCGTCAATTTTGCGCAATTAGCCGCCGCTCTTCCCGGTGGCACCTTGAAAGACTCGAAGTATAAACGTATTCAACGCCTGTTCAGAACCTTTCCTCTCGGCTTCTCCACCATGGCTCGGTTTATTGTCAGTCAGTTGCCCGATGGTCAGTATCTATTGACTCTGGATCGGACCAATTGGAAATTCGGTCAAACCAATATCAATATTCTGTGCCTGGCGATCGTCCAGCAAGGTGTGGCGATCCCCGTGTTATCGATCCTGTGAGATAAAAAAGGCAATTCCAATACGGACGAACGCATTCCACTCATCAACAGGTTTATCGAGCTATTCGGGGTGGAAAAAATTAATGGCTACTTCGCCGATAGAGAATTCATCGGTACGGAATTTGTTCGCTACCCCCATTAAAAATGAAATAAAACTTAAGGATTCGCATTAAGCACAACACACGCGTCGCTCGGCGCCGGCATGGCACGGCACCGGCCCGCAATTTCTTTCATAACTTGGCACGCGGCGAAATCATCCAACTAAGGGGACAACGGGTTGTTTGGGGCCAGAAGCTCTCGGTCACGGGAACGCGCTTGATGAGTGGTGAATCCCTCATCATTCTCAGTCCGGATGCCTCTCGGATCACCGCCATCCCGGGCGACGATAAACGGCGTTGGGAAATCGAAACCTTATTCAAAGCCTTGAAGAACCAAGGATTCGATTTTGAAGCAACCCATCTGACCGAGTTGGATCGTATTGAGACACTTCTGGCCTTGTTAGCGATCGCCTTCTGCTGGGCGCATCTCCTCGGGGAATGGTTACACGAGCAAAACCGATCCCAGTCAAGAGTCATTACCGTCCGGCCATCAGTATTTTCAGGTATGGTTTGGGCTGGCTGAGAGAGATTTTATTCAACATGACGGAAAAGCTTGAGGCGTTTTACCAAGCCGTCGCTTTATTTGAAGAACCGAGAATACAAAAATAACCATCTGATTTTAATGTGGAATTTATGTCCTGTACTGTGACAGTCTCTATAACCTTTATTTACGGCCATTTGCGTTCATTTGCGGCTGAAATTTCTATAAAAATCCTGCTCGCTCAAGGTTACCGGTAATCCGTGCTCACAACGGGTAACTGATGGCAGCCATTTCAGTCCCTCTGCGTGCTTAAGCGTCTGAAATCTACAAGACATTGTTTTATATCGAATTATTATTCGGTAGCCCTGCTTGGTGCGAGAGGAGTTGGGGAGAGGGGGAGCAAAAGCGGATCCCTAGCACTGGCTTCGTCAGTGAATGCTCGATACCGGGAATGGTTCCGTAGTTCCACCGCCCCCCAGGATCCCTGATAGTCCGGCGGATTCGAGTGTGAGTCAGAGACCAACGTCCAGGCGATGGGCGATGGCCCCTGCCAACTGGTCTGCGAAGTCGGTGCGGATATGGCCTTTGGTACGGTCGAACCAGCGCTGGTCGCGGTCGCGGAAGACCTGGACTTGCTCCAGACTCCGGAGGTCCGCCCGGCCGTCCAGGGGTATCGGAACCAAGCCCACGGGGACGATGGGCTTGCAGACCCTGGTGGCCCCGGCGGCATGGGTCTTGATGAAGTGGCACAGCTCGGTGCCGGTGATGAATCCGCTGGCGAAGAAGTCCGGGGACAGCATCAGCGGGCCGAAATCGCAGGCCTCCAGGACCTGATGGATGGCCTCCCGCCAGAGGAGTCCTCGTGGGTATTAGCCGGTCGCCCTCTTCCAGCCCCTCTCTACCAGTCGAGTGTATGCCAAGACCAGAGGCATGGAACCGTGACCGCGTGGTGCCAGATTCAGCGCGGGCAAGCCCGCGCCTACCGCCCGGTGTCGAATCTAGGTGCCGGCGGCTGTGGCTCGATCGGACAGGCGACCGGCTGGCCGGCCCAAGGGGAGCAGCGGGCGCGATAGAGGACGAAGCTGGTGCGGCCAGCTTGGTCCCGCGCATCTCGGAGCATTTGCAACGAGTCCGGATCGAGGTCCTCGCCGATGGATTCCAGCAAATAGGGATAGACCTGCTCATGATAGAGGGCGTCTGGCTCCACCAAGAGTACCGCCTCCGCGCCTTCGTTGGGCTCCAGCTCGAGTGCCAACCTCAGCTCCTGACCGGGCAGCCGCCGCGTATCCGCCAGCTCCTCCCAGCCCTGGTCCGGGTCCCAACGGAGGCGACGCTGAATACCGTGTGTCCGCTCGGCGGCGTGCGGGCCGCCACCGCGGAGGATCACCCGGATGCGGGGGGTGGCATAGGTCGGCAGGGCATGGCCGGCCCCGCTGTTGCGCACTCGAATCCGGAGCCCCTGCCGATCGCGCCGGACATCCGGCTGCAAGGCCCGGCGACTCATCTCCGGATCGTGGATGCCCTTGAATTCGTGGCTGCCGTCGGGCATGTGACAGTCCTGACAGCTGATGCCCGCGCGCGCCGCGGGGGAGGCGCGCCATTCCTGCTCCGTGTTCTCCAGCAGCTTGCCGTTCACCCGCTCGCCCCATTCCGGAAACTGGTGGCAGGGGGAGCAAAAGGTGGCGTCTTCGAACAAGGGCTCGGCCACCACTTGGCCATGGGGCGTTATCGACTTACCGGCGGCACTGTGACGGCGGTGGCCTCGCACGTGGCAGGTTACGCAATCGACCCCGCTCAGGGAGCGCACCCTGCCGGGGTCAGTGGTATCCAGCCGGTCCTGCTGCTCGCTGCTCGGTGCATGGCAGCCGAGACACGAGGTGCGAGTCTCCGGGTCGAACGCCGGTAGCTGTCCCAGGACCCCGCCACCGGCGGCTGCGGCATGCCGCGAGCCGGACCATTCACGGTATTGTTTGCGGTGGCACAGGCCGCAGGCGGCCGGGGAGAGATCTCTGGCCGGCTCGATCACCTCGTCCGGCGCACGTCCTTGCGGCGGGATCGGAAGGACCCAATATTGAGCGGACGCGAAGCCGATGCTGAGGACGGCTGCACAGATCAGACCAGTGAGTATTCTCAATGCCTATCCGGATTCGGAGTTCATGATTCGTGGGGACCTCGAAAATTTCCGGCCCCGAAATTTCTCGAGGTCCCCGACCATCATCGGCTTTGGGTGCGGCTCTTCTGAAACGACGCGGGTAAACCCGGAGACAGAGGCTCAGCCGGCCATAGGATGAGTTGTGTCCACCATCGAGCTTACTCGATATCTTCTTTATTTTGCCGCAAATGAACGCAAATGGATAATGTTATAATTCTGTTGTTTCCGGGTATAGATAATGTGGGGGAATCTTTCTATCGAATCCTGGAAATAACAAAGCCGGAAGAAGCTATGGTTTTCCTATCTCACGCCACGACGCAACGGGTTATACTTGTTACCCATGGGTTTTGTGGAAAGCGAGGTGCGTTTATCGTGCCCGAGAGCTAGGCGCGACGAGGAGGAATAGCCAGCCCCTATTGCGACAAGTCGCAACGCCGCTATCGGGTGCAAGAGATGGGCACGTCGCGGCGGAAAATCCATGTGTGGTGGGTATGTAGGTACGGCCTTGATGTGGCGTTGTTGCACCGTTGCGTGAGCTATTCTTCTCAGCTCATCGGTCAATCCGTTTGCGACACACTTAATTTTCTTTCTTGCCGCCAATGTTTCTTGCCGCCAATGAACGCGAATGAGCCGAAAAGGTCGGTTCATCCTCGTCGACTTTTCTTGAATAGATTTTCGTTCATTGGCGTTTATTTGCGGCTGAATTTTCTCCCCGCAGGGCATGCTCGATATTTCCGATGGGCGTAGCCTGCCGCCTAGGCAATCCCCGCCGGTGCGGTCAGCCTGACCACGGAGCTTTTCGAATCCACGGGGCGGCGTGATAGGGAGGGTGCGCAAGCTCCACAAGGTGTCCGAGAAACTGGCCTCGATTCTCGGATTTCGGACGCCCGGTGTCGTTTCAACAGGGCTGCATCCGATCCCTTTTCTCACTTTTTCTCGTCTTTTTTCGCCTTTTCTCGTTACCCGCCCACCTCGGCCAATTGCTTGTGTCCCAGCAGTTTCAGCAAGGCCGCGGTCTTGTCGAGGGTCTCCCGATATTCTTCCGTGACCTGGGAGTCCTGTACGATTCCGCCCCCGGCCCAAAAGCGGATGTGGCCACCGCTGTGGATGAGGGTACGAATGGCGATGTTGGTATCCATGGCGCCGTCGAAGCCCAGATAACCGATCGCCCCGGAGTAAACCCCGCGGCGATGGGGCTCTAGCTCTTCGATGATTTCCATGGCCCGGATCTTGGGCGCACCCGTGATGGAGCCGCCGGGAAAGCAGGCCCGCAACAGTGAGAGAGCGTTTTGCCCAGGGGTGAGCCGGCCGGTGACTGTGCTAACTAGGTGATGGACAGTGGCGTAGCTCTCCACCTCGAACAGCTCGGGGACCTGTACGCTGCCGGGACGGCAGACCCGTCCCAGGTCATTGCGCAGCAAGTCCACGATCATCAGATTCTCGGCCCGATCCTTGGTGCTGTCGGTCAGTTCCCGTCGCAAGGTCGAATCCGCCTCGGGGGCTTCTCCCCTGGGCCGGGTGCCCTTGATGGGCCGGGTCTCAACCTGTCCTCCGTTCCGTACCCTGAGAAAACGCTCCGGGGAGGAGCTCAGGATCCGGGCAAAGGGGGTTTTCAGGTAGGCGGAGAAGGGTGCCGGATTGAGCTGCCTGAGTGCCCGGTAGCCGGCGAATGGGTCGCCGGAGACCGGGGCCGAGAGACACTGAGCCAGATTGACCTGATAGCAGTCGCCTTCGAGCAGATAGGACTTGATCCGCGCGAAGGCCCGGCCGTAAGCTTCCCGGCTCATGTTCGAACGCGGTGCCGCCAGGGCCCGGAGGGGACTATGGGGCGGGACCGGTGGGGGGTTATGGAACAGGGCGACCAACCGATCCCAAAGCTCCCGGGTCCGCGGATCCCGCCCCGTGCTCGAGAGCCGGGCCCGGTGTCCGGCATGGTCTACGATCAGGGCCCAGTCGTAGAGGCCGATCGCCATGTCCGGAAGGGACGGCTTGGCAGCCTTTGTCAATGTCGGTAGCCGCTCGATGCGACGGGCTAGGTCGTAGGCGAACCAGCCGATCGCCCCCCCGCGGAAGGGTAGGTCGGGGTGGGGTGGGATCGGCTCGCCCAGCTGATCGCGCAGCAAGCTGAAGGGGTCTTGGGGCGAGCACCATGCTTGGTCGGCGGAGCGGACCTCGGTGAAGGCCCCGCGTGTGGTGAGTGTGATGTAGGGATCGGCCGTGAGGATGTCGTAACGCCCTCCCCTGGTCAGGGGAGGGCCGCTGTCGAGGAAGGCAGCCCAGGGTCGTGCCACCAGGGGTGCGAAATAGACCGTACTATCGTCCCGATAAGGAACCTCGCACGACAGATACATGGATCGGGTGAGCTGTCGCGGGTTGGGGGTCGGGATGGACCTCGGTCGGCCTCAGTCGCGTCTTTGGAGGGCGGCGATGCGTTCCTCCAAAGGCGGATGGCTCATGAACAGGCGCTTCAAGCCGTCGCCGATGATGCCGCTAATGCCGAAGGCGGCGAATTCGCCGGACGGCAGGTCCTGGGGCTCGCCAGCCATCTGCAGGCGGCGCAGGGCGTCGGCCATCTTCCCGTGGCTGGTAAGCTGCGCGCCACCGGCGTCCGCCTTGAACTCCCGATAGCGGGAGAACCACATCACGACCATGGTCGCCAGGACCGAGAGCAAGACCTGGGCGATCATCGAGACTATGTAATAGGCCGGGCCATGGCCTTGCTCGGTCTTGAAGATCAAGCGGTCGATCAGGTGTCCGATGACGGTCGCCAGGAAGATGACGAAGGTGTTCACCACCCCCTGGAGCAGGGTCAGGGTCACCATATCCCCGTTGGCCACGTGGCTGATCTCGTGGCCTACCACGGCCTCGACCTCCTCCTTGGTCATGTGCTGGAGGAGCCCGGTGCTGACCGCCACCAGGGCGTCGTTGCGGTTCCAGCCGGTGGCGAAGGCGTTTGGGTCGGGGGTGTCAAAGATACCCACCTCCGGTATCCGGATGCCGGAGGATCGGGCCTGTCGGTCCACCGTTTGCATCAACCAATGCTCGAAGGGCGTGTCGGGCTGCTCGATGATCCGGACTCCCATGGAGCGTTTCGCTAGGCCCTTGGACAAGAACAGGGAGATCAGGGAGCCGGCAAACCCGGCGATCGCGGCATAGACGAGCACGGCGCTCAGATTCAGGTCTACCCCGTTGGCCGCCAATAGGCCCTGGAAGCCGAGCAGATTGAAGACCAAGCTGATGACCGTCAGTACGGCGAAGTTGGTTGCGAGGAACAGCAGGATGCGCTTCATGGCCAAAGCTCCGAGTTGAAAAGACATACAATAGACGCGGGCCTGCCCGCGTTTCGTCCGGCATTAGGCCGTGATGGCTCCATACCTGCGGTGCCCCCACCTCTATAAGCTTCTCTCCCCTGGTGGAAGAGGGGGTGGGGAGAGGGGGAGTAGGGCGGCCGGCCCGGTCGGCCCTACTTGCTTGACTCCACCAAGCCGAAATGTAAAGGCGACTCGATCCCCTACCTACGGGGATGCTGCCTTAGCGCTGGCAAACCGGCGCCTACTACTCCCCCGCGGCATCCCACTTGGCCCGTGCATCGACCAGATTATCCCGAACAGTCCGTGTATGTGGATGATCCGGACCCAATCGGTCCTCGACTTGGTACTCCCCGAGCGCCTTCCAGGCCATTCCCAGATTGTTGCGGTGTGTGGCCACATCGGGATGGTTCTCACCATGGGTCTTGAGATCGACGGCCAGGGCCTGCTCGAAGTCGTCCTTGGTGGTCCGATAGTCGCCGAGTATCCAGGCCAGCTCACCCGCACCCGAGCGATAGCGGCTATTGTACGGTGCCAGCCGTACGACCCGTCGAGCGTGCTCGTAGGCCGGCCGATAGCGGACCTCGTCCTTAGCAATTTGGCTGCGCTAATAGGCTACCTTGGCAGCAGTCGAAGTATTAGCCTGAGTAGTCAAGATAGCGGTCTGGATAGCAGCTTGGATCTCGGTCTCAATCCGGGCGAAGAGGCTATCCGCTCGGCGCTGGTCGCCCTGGGCCAAGGCAGTGCGGGCCTCATCCAGGAGGGCCTCCGGGACTTGGCCACGGATAGCTTCCAGCTCGGCGATGCGTTGTTTCAGCTCTCGAACATAGGCTTAGTAGCTGGCTCGGGTATCCGCCAACCGGCGCTCGATCTCCGCCTTCTCGACTTCTAGTAACCGGCGTTTTTTCTCCTTCTCAGTCTCCAGAGACTGGTATTTCTCCTCATGGATCTGCTTGAGTCCGGGTTACCTCCTGTCCCTGTCGCTTGAGATCGGCCTCGTAGTCTTCGAGACTGATACCGATGTGGATATCTCCGGAGCCTGTATCGGATTGCCCTGATTGTTTTGGATCACCACACTACCGTCGGTAGCCGTGATCGAGTCGCTCCGGTAGGACAGATCTAGTTGTACGGCCCAGCCATCGCCTGCTGTGGCGACGACGATACCGAGCAGGTATCCCAAGATTTTCCATTGGTCCTTTGTCACTGATCGATCCTCCGGCGAGCGGATGTGGATATTTCCGGTATTGAAGCCGCAGACTTTCTACCGATCCTCTGCTCCTGAGATGGGGGGATCTCGTGTCGTCCGGTTCCGATCGATAACGGGTGTCGGCAAGAGGGTCTCTCGGGCTCAGGTAGGTCGACGCAGGGGTATGACCTGGGGCGCCCAAGATTCGAGGTCTTGTGCGCGCTGTTGTTGCAGGAGCCGTCTCAAGACCGGCGGCAGCTCGCTCATCAGGCGCCGCTGGGTCGTCTCGAGGTGGGAGGAATAGAACAGAATTTCACACGGAACCGGGTCGCTGAGGGATTTGCGTTCTGTGGCCGGTATCGGCCGCCAAGCAATGCAGATCAAGCGCCCGCCCACTCCGTCCTGGTGCGCATAGTCGCCCTGGCTGTCCACGAAGATGACTTCCTGGTTCTCCACCACCGCTTGGAATTGCATGGAGCGGATGGGAATGAACCGGGTCTCGCGCTTGCTCCCCTTGAGCAGTAGCTGTAGGTCGTTGTAGACAGCGGCCGGCAAGGTGCTGCGCTTGCGGGCGAGCTCCGGCGGCCGAAAGAAGGTCTCGTGTATGTAATAGTCGGGCATCGGTGTGGTCAATCGGCGGCGGATCAATCCTCGCTGTCATCCAGCTCCGGGCTCCAGCCCTGTGCGCGGGCCTTTTGTACCGCTTCTCCATAGATACGTCGGTGACGTTCGCGCAATGGGGGTGGCAGGCGGGAGGCCAAGTGGCCATATGGCGCCCAGGCCTCGGTGACTTGGTCATACAGGGCCTCGATACTCTGCAGGGTCCAGCCCGCGCAGATCTCGGTCTCGGGGATAATCTCGAATACCCAGGCGTCCCGGATGATGTTTCCGGTCGGCGTCATGCCGCCTTGCGGGTCTTGGTTGATGCCCTGGTAAATCTTGGTGTCGGTCATGGACGGTCAGCTCGTATAAGGTGGGGCGGGAGATGTTCCATATCCGGAATCTCTCCGCATCTTGGCCGGATCGAGGCCCCTGGTTGGAAAATTCCGGAGACGGAGTTTTTCAAGGTCCCCTCAATGTGTCCTCCGAAGACACGCGAAGCTCAAATCTTCCCGTAGATCTCCCCCCTGGCTTGCAAAAATTCGGCAGATTTTTCCTGCATGCCCGCCACCACTGCCGTTTATGTCTCCTCGCTCCGGTGGGATGCGGCGAAGTCGCGGACGTCCTGGGTGATCTGCATGGCGCAGAACCGGGGGCCGCACATGGAGCAGAAGTGAGCGACCTTGTGGGTCGCGTGGGGCATGGTGCAGTCGTGGAGCTCGCGGGCGCGTTCCGGGTCCAGGGCCAAGTTAAATTGATCTTCCCACCGAAACTCGAAGCGGGCCTTGGAGATGGCGTTGTCCCGGAGCTGGGCCCCGGGCAAGCCCTTGGCTAGGTCGGCGCCGTGGGCGGCGATTTTGTAGGTGATGATGCCGTCGCGCACATCGTCCCGGTCGGGTAGGCCCAGGTGCTCTTTGGGGGTGACATAGCAGAGCATGGCGGTGCCGTACCAGCCGATGTTGGCGGCACCGATGCCGGAGGTGATGTGGTCGTAGGCGGGGGCGATGTCGGTCACCAGCGGGCCGAGGGTGTAGAAGGGGGCCTCGTAGCAGTCCGCCAGCTCCTTGTCCATGTTCTCCTCGATCTTTTGGAGGGGGGTATGGCCTGGTCCCTCGATCATAACTTGTACCTCGCGCTCCCAGGCGATCTTGGTCAGCTCACCGAGGGTCTCCAGCTCCGCGAATTGGGCCCGGTCGTTGGCGTCGGCGATACAGCCGGGGCGCAGGCCGTCGCCGAGGCTGAAGGCGACATCGTAGGCCTGCATGATGGTGCAGATATCTTCGAAATGGGTATAGAGGAAATTCTCCAGATGGTGGGCTAGGCACCATTTGGCCATGATGGAGCCGCCGCGAGAGACAATGCCCGTGATCCGCTCCGCGGTCAGAGGCACATAGCGCAGGAGTAGGCCGGCGTGGATGGTGAAGTAGTCCACACCTTGTTCTGCCTGCTCGATCAGGGTGTCGCGGAACAGCTCCCAGGTTAGTTCCTCGGGTCGGCCATCGACCTTTTCCAGGGCTTGGTAGATGGGCACTGTGCCGATGGGCACGGGGGCATTGCGCAAGATCCACTCCCGGGTCTCATGGATGTTATCGCCGGTGGATAGGTCCATGAGGGTATCGCCGCCCCAACGGGTGGACCAGACCATTTTCTCCACCTCTTCGGTAATGGATGAGGTGATGGCTGAGTTGCCGATATTGGTGTTGATTTTAACCCGGAAGTTGCGCCCGATGATCATGGGCTCCAGCTCCGGGTGGTTGATATTGGCGGGGATGATGGCGCGGCCGGCGGCGACTTCCACGCGGACGAATTCGGGGGTCACCCGATCCGGGAGATTGGCCCCGAAGGAGTGACCGGCGTGCTGGCGCAGCAGCTTTTCGTAGCGGGGATCGGACCTGAGCTGATCAAGCTTCATATGCTCACGGATGGCGACGTATTCCATCTCCGGGGTGATCAGGCCCCGACGTGCATAGTGCATCTGGGAGACCCTGGCCCCCGCCCTGGCCCGACGCGGGGGGCGGGTAGCCCGGAAGCTGAGATGGGCCAGGGCGGGGTCCTGTCGCCGACGGCAGCTGAGTTCGGAGCTGGGGCTGGCGAGCCGCTCGGTGTCTCCCCGCTCTTCGATCCAGGGGGTGCGGACCTCGGGTAGGCCGGTGAGCAGGTCGATGCGGACGCTCGGGTCCGTGTAGGGGCCGGAGGTGTCGTAGAGGTAGATCGGCGGGTTTTCCTTGATGCCTTGCTTGGTACGGGTCGGGGCCTGGGTCACCTCGCGCATGGGCACCCGGATATCGGGGCGCGAGCCTTGGATGTAGACCTTGCGCGAGGCGGGAAAGGGTTTGGCGACCTGATCCGAGAGTCGGGTGGTTTTATCGGCGAATGCGGCAGGAATGGCGCTCATGTCGTTCAGGTCTCATCAGGAGCGAAAAGGAGCCATAAGGCGATTTCTGTCAAATGAAATACCATCTTGGTTGTCTTTTCGTCCGTCTTCTGTGTTGCGTCAACCGTCACAGAGTCCACTAGGCGCCGGTTGCCACGCCTTGAATACGAACGAAAATCCGGCCCAAGCTGGTACTCCATTTTCCGGCAATCGCCTAAGCGGGGGCGGCATGGCTCGTTACGGTGTGGTGTTATAACCCTGTAACTATTCAGGACCTCTTGCCAAGTAGTAGGCTACGCACGTACCACTAGAACCATCTGCGACCATTAAGTAGATGCATGAGCGCATTCAAGAACTCGAAGCACGTCTGGCTAAGGATAGCCACAACTCCAGCCGGCCACCATCCTTAGACTCTCCGTCCAAGAAGCCACCACCACGTTCGCGGCGCCAACCCAGCGGGCGCAAGCCCGGTGGACAACCGGGGCGGCGCGGCGTTACCCGCTTCCTAGCCGATGACCCCGGTCAGTGCGTGATCATCCCGCTGCCGGGGACCTGTGCGTGCGCGGCGGCACCGAGATCGGAGATCGCCACTACGGTGCTCGCAGAGCGACGCCAAGTGGTCGAGGTGATGATCCAACGTGAGGTCATTGAGTACCCATTGTCAGCGGGACTTATGCCTGCGGGCGGGCGCAACGCAGGCACGTTTCCCGCGGGGATCGAGGCCCGGTGCAATACGGACCGAACAGGTCGGCCTTTGCGGTGTACATGACTCAATATCAGCTGCTGCCCTACCAGCGCACCGCCGGGGTGCTCAATGAACTGACCGGCTGGCGATCTCACCGGGTACCCTCCAACGCGCCGTACGGGCGGCCGCCGCCCGCCGGATGCGCCAGTCACCGCGATTCGCGACGCACTCGTCGCGGCGCCAGTGGCCCATGCCGATGAAACCAGCCGGCGCGTGAACAGCATTCTGCACTGGCTGCCTGTGCTCAGCACCAACCGGCGTACGGCCTACTTCCCTCATCCCAAACGCGGGGCTGAGGCCCTGGATGCGTTCGGCCTGTTGTCCCAATTCGTGGGCGTACTGGTACATGACCATTGGTCAGCCTGCCAGCGCTACCAATGTCTGCATGCCTTCTGCAATGCCCATCATCGGCGCGAGCTGATCGCCATTGCTGAGAGACCCCCGAACCAGCCGTGGGCAACCGATATGATCACGCTGTTATGCCAAGCCAATGCCGTCGAGGTCCAGGCCCAGGACCTTGAGACGCTGTCCGCCAGCAACGTCGAGCACTTGCGGACCCGCTACGACACCATCCTCAGCAAAGCCGAAGCCGGCAATCCTCCCCGTCCCCGCCATCCCGGCACCCGCGGGCGGGTCAAACAATCCCCGGCCTACAACCTCATTTGGCAACTACGCGAGCGCCGCAACGAGGTCCTGCGTTTCCTCACCGATCTGCGCGTTCCCTTCGATAACAACCAAGCCGAACACGACCTTCGCATGCCCAAGCTCAAGCAGAAAGCCTCTGGCTGCTTCCGCTCCGATACTGGCGCCGAGGACTTTGGGCTCTCTTGCGTTTGGTGTGGGTAGCAGCGAATTGACCGCCTCGACACGGCCGTTGGTGAGCCTGGAATCGAACACATTGAGGAGGCTTGGCCAGTGCTTCTTAAGCGTCTTGGCCACCGCCTTGATCGGATCCAGGCGGCAACGGCGCCCCCAGCTGTATCATCTGTCGAGGAGCGGCACGGCTTGCGCCGCGCTCTGAGCGCTATGGAAGATCTCGCGTAACGTCGCCTGAATCCGGAAGCCACGGTGTGTCTTGAGGTTTCGGCGCTTGAGTTCCGCAAACGGGGCTTTCTGGCGGTTACTCCAAGCGTGCTTATCCTTGAGCCATATGTAACGTGTACGCCGCAGCTCCGGGGCCCTTTTGACTTCTTGGCGACGCATTTCGTCAATCGCCTTGTTGACAAGCTGAATGACGTGAAACTCATCGAAGGTGATCGCTGCCCAGGGCCGATGCTCACACACGCCAGCCTGGTAGCTTGCCGACATATCCATACAGACCGCGCCGATGTTCTCGGCACAGGCGCCATGAGCCTCGAGCGCATCGGCAAATTGGGCCACGGCCTGGGCTTTCGCCCTTCGCAGGCATAGAGCCCACGCAGGGCATCGAGATCGTGAAACAAGCTCATGTAACTGTGTCCACGCCGCGAGGTGGTCTCGTCGAGACCAGCCGAGGTGACGGTCGAGCAGTCCTCTTGGGCGTGCGCCTGATCGACGTAATGATCGAGGGTGCGCCAGACGCGCCCGTCGCTGACGCCAAGCAATTGAGCGACCTGAGAGACCGCCATCGCCTGACAGAGGGTGACCAGTAAGGCCTCCATCCGTAGGCTGAAGCCGCGGTTGGGGCGCGCCCAGGGCGCCACGACCTGGGGGTAGTCTTGGCGCAGGTCCCGCAGCGCACGCGGGGCACCTTGGCATGGGTAGTAGGCTTGGAATTGAAAGAAATTCAGGTGACACCAATCGCGCTCAAGCATGTCGTGGACCGGCTGGTGTTCCGCCCCACAATGCGGACAAGAGAATCGTGTCCCCAGGGCGAAGGCGCGGTGGAAATCGATCCGGCCCGATTTGGGATCGCAGGCCACGTCAACGACCTCCCAAGGCTCTGGAAAGCCGAGCGCAAGGGTAAACAACGACAACGGGTCCATGATGAAAACCTCCGACGTTTGGTCTGGCGACGGGGCCGAGCCTACAGGCGAAAAGAAGGGCACAGAGTAGGCTTGGAGCGGGCTACCCTACGCGATGGGAAAAATGGCGCTACCCACACCGAACGCAAGAGAGTCGGACTTTGCCATCATCCGCTCCTACCTTTCAACTCTTCTCCGCAAACAATCCGACGATATTTTCAACTCGCCTGTCCTGCCCCTCCAGGGCCGCCCCCCAATGCCCCAATTGGAGTAGTTGAATAGTTACGATCGCCTTTTGGTATTTCCCAAGTTTCTCCCAGGCCGATCTCAGATTATTGTGGCTTATTGCAACCTTAGGGATGGTCCTCACCATAAGGCTTGATATCACTGTCCAGGGCCAGCTTGAAATAGCCGATAGCCTGTTGGTACTTCCTGAGGGTGTACCAAGTTGATCCCAGATTATTGCGGTCCGTGGCCACATCGGGATGATCCCCACCATAGGTTTTGATATCACTGTCCAGGGCCAGCTTCAAATAGTGGATGGCCTTTTGGTCCTCCCCGAGGTCTTTCCAGGCTAATCCCAGATTGTTGCGGTCTGTGGCCACCGCGGGGTGGTGCTCACCATAGGTTCTGAGATCACTAGCTAGGGCCTGCTCGAAATCGTCCTTAGCGGTTCGATAGTCGCCGAGTATCTGCGCCAGCTCGCCCGCACTCGAGCGGTAACGGCTGCTGTCCGGTGCGAGCTGTACAGCCCCCCGGGCGTGCTCATAGGCTATCCGATAACGGACCTCGTTCTTGGCGATTTGGCTGCGCTGATAGGCCGCCTCGGCGGTGGCCAGAACAGCAGCCTCAGCCTCATTCTTAGCCTCGATTCGATCGAAGAGGCGATCCGCTCGGCTTCGGTCGCCCTGGACCAAGGCGGTGCGGGCCTTATCCAGAAGGGCCTCCGGGACTTGGCCGCGGACGGATTCCAACTTGGCGATGCGTTGCTTCAGCTCTTGGAAGTAGGCCTGATAGCTGGCCTGGACATCTGTCAACTGACGCTCAATCTCCGTCTTCTCGGCCTCCAGGTCCCGGCGTTCTTCCTCATGGGCTTCCCGAGTTACTTCCTAATTCCCGCTGCTTGAGATCGGCCTTGTACTTTTCGAGACTGAGGATCACCACACCGTCTTGGATGGTCTTACTCCTGCTGCTCCGATAGAACAGATATAGGACCCAGCCGATGGCGTTCAGGGTAAGAACTTGATGAGTCCAAGCAGCAAGTACCCCGAAATTTCCCATTCGGGGCCGGCTTGGTCGTCTTCAGGACGGACGCCGATAAGGGCATCACCCCCGATATCTCCGAAAGAGACCCTTGTCCCTCGGTTTGGTTGTCCTGGTGGATATCCCCGGAGCCCGTATGGATAGCCTGGGTGTCTTGGTTGTTCCAGATCACCACACCGCCGTCGGTAGCCGTGGCCGAATCGCTTCGGTAGGACAGACCCAGATGTACGGCCCAGCCGGCGACCACTGCGGCGACGACGAGTCCGAATAGATATCCCAAAATTTTCCGTTGATCCTTGCTCAACGGCCTTTTCTCCGGCAAGTGGATGCGGATATTGATTGAGACTCCACCAAGCCGATCCGTCGGTGGCTATAAGCCCTTCTTCTCTGACGGAAGATGGGTTGGGGAGAGAGGGAGCAAAAGCGGAGCCCAGGCATTGGCTTCGCCCGAGAAGTCTCGATACCGGGAAATCGTACCATGATTCCATCGACCGAAAGCCCCTTTCCCCCAGAGCTGCCTTGGCACCCACTCGACTCCGCCAAGCCGATTCGTCGGCTACTATAAGCCCCTCTCCCCTGGCGGGAGAGGGGTTGGGGAGAGGGAAAACGGAACCCCAGCACTTTGGCGCGGCGTACAGCGGATCGTCCAGCGGATTCGAGGTGAGTAAAGACCAACCGGGAAAGAGGGGCTTTGAAGCACTCTACCGGCCCCAGACGAGTTTTTTGGCTTGGCCGACCCAATCGTCCCGCCGGATGCGTCCTGCCGATCGGATAACATCCTTGTCCAGACGTTCGATGTCGGCATCCGACAGGTCGGCGAGCTGTGCATAGCTGGTGATGCCGCCCTCTTTCAGCTTTTTTGCCATGACCGGGCCGATGCCGTCGATCGCCGTCAGATCGTCTTGCTTCTCCGGGGTCTTGGGTGCCGGCGTGGCCGTGGCCTTGGACGCCGGTTTTACCGGAGCCTTGGTCGCTTGCGGTGTCTGTTCGGTCTTGTCCGCCGTGTCCGCTGCGGGCTTCCGGATCACCGCTGTGCGTTGGTCGCGCTCGGGTGCCGGCGGGCGCTTTCGGGTGCTACCGACCGGAAACAGGGTGGAGAGGATCTTGGTGGATTCCAAAATGCCGCCCAGATAGGCCACCATGCCTTCGGAGAGGCTGAAGGTATTGCGTTCTACCGTCCGCACGAAGTCTTCCCACTCGGCATGCCCCCAACCCCCGCGATGTCGTTTGACGAAGGCGATACTGTCGTCGACGATGGTGGCAATGGCTTTCTCCACGCTTTCGGTGGTAGCGGCCGCGGTGTAGAGTTGCTTCATGCCTTCCAGCATATTGCCCAGATTGGTCTGCACATCCCCCGAAAGCTCGAACCCCTTGGTCCGCAGGCCGGACACAAAATCCACCCAGGCCGCGTGGTCCCACATACCTTTTTGTGTCGTGACAAAGTCGGTTGCCAGCTTCATCAGCTCTTCGTAGCCGGTTGTTTTGTCGGTTGCCATAGGGTCTTCCTCGGGTTGTTCAGGATTCATCCGGAGGGGTGCTGGAAAAATCCCGTTTCCGGAATTTTCCCGACGGCAGTCGTTGCGATGATTGAATGTCTACCCTTCATGCCTTTACCCGGCATGAGCAGCAGGTTCACGAGCAAGCTCGCTCCTAACGATTACCCATAATATTTTCCATTGGGTGGCGGCCCTTTTGAAATGACACCGGGCGTCCGGAATCCGAGAATTAAGAACGGTTTTTCGGATACCTTGTGGAGCTTGCGCACCGTCTCCCTATCAGGACAGCTCGCTCCGAGACCTAGCGATCCACGCTGCCCCGTGGATTCGGAAAGCTCCATGGCCATGTCGACTGCACCGGCGGGGATTCGTCCGGAGCGTCGCCATTTTTCGCGAAACCCGAAATGGGGTCCGTCCGATTTCGGGTGCAAAAAATCAGGCGACGGCCATGGCCTTCGGCGGCCCACGTTCGTCCTGCGTCCGTCCCGGCACGCACTCCGCGCGGCGCCAGGACTCCCGCAAGGACTTGACGCCGTGTCGCATGGCCTTGCATTTCGTTTCCGCCGGCGCTCGCGCGCCGCACTCCGACGAAACGCTCGGTCCTACGGCTACGCGGGGGTCGTCGCACTCCGCTCGCCGCTTATGCTCCCTCGCTTTCCTGTGCTCCTCCGTAGACAGGTAATCGTTTGCCAGAGAAAGTCAATACGGTGCTTTCGTCAGCGGTTACGCCCAAAAAAGACTGAAAGCCAGATCCAACGGGAGCAATTTGATAGTCAAAGTATCAAGGGAACCCCGGAATCCTAGTGTAGAATCGGGATTTGACGGGGGCAAACCCGTTAAGGGCAGAAAACGCCCTATCGTTGTCGATACAATCGGTTGCGTGCTCGTCGTCCGGGTACACGCCGCAATGTGTCTGACGGTAAAGCTGCTCGTCACCGTCAAAAAAATCTGGGGCGATCATGCCGATTCCGGTGCGGACCTGTCTAACTGGGTCTTGACCCAATTCGAGTACCCGCTCGAAGTTGTTAGAAAGAAAAAAGGACAGCGAGGTTTCCACGTTTTACCTCGCCGCTGGGTGGTCGAGAGAACATTCGCCTGGCTGAGTCGATGGCGTCGATTGAGTAACGATTATGAACGGAAACCAACTTCGAGCGAAACACGGTTTATTTCGCATCCAGTCGTTTGCTTCTCCGGCAAATCTGTAATCATCAGATACCCCATAAAATGGCTGTTCGTTGAGTTTTCATTATCAATAAATTTTTAGACAGCCTCTTAAGAATCACTGGCCAATCCTCCTCAATGCGTTCGATTCCAGGCTCACCAACGGCCGTGTCGAGGCGGTCAATTCGCTCAATCCAGGCCGCCAAAGCCAGGGTCCGCGGCTACGGGACCACTAGACACCTGATTACCAATCGTCTACCTTGTGGCGGGTACGTTGGACCCAGCTGCCGACTTCTCCATTCGTCGTCCAGTCGGGGCTTCCCATCACGACTTGAGTCAGGTCGCTATGACCCGCTACCCACACCAAACGCAAGAGAGCCATAAATCGGCGTTTCCCTAGACCGTGAGTATCGAGAGCTGCATCGGGGTGCGTTTACCATCGACCACGACGATACCGCTCTTGGTCACATGGTACAGCTCTCTGTCCTTTTCATGGTTGTAGCCGATCTCCGCGTTCTCGGGTATCCGCGCATTCTTTTGTAAAATGCACCGCCGCAGCTTGGCATTACGGCCGATGTCGCAGTTGTCGAAGAGGACGCAAGAGTCGATCTCGGCTCCGGCATGCACATAGACGTGTCGACCCAGAACGGAATCTCTGACTAGTCCCCCAGAGATGATGCAGCCCCCGGAGATGACCGAATCGATGGCCTGCCCTCGGCGGTCGTCCTCGTCGAATGCGAACTTGGCCGGCGGATCGGGATAGCTGGCGGTACGCAGCGGCCACTGTCGATTGAAGAGGTTAAGTTCGGGGGAGATGGCGCGGATATCCATGTTGGCCTCGTAAAAGGCATCGAGGGTACCGACGTCACGCCAGTAGGGGGGCTTGCCGGGGGGCTCTCCCGGTATCCGGTTGGTGTTGAAGTTATAGGCGAACATCTCGACCTGACCGATGGCCTTGGGCAGGATATCTTTGCCGAAGTCGTGCGAGCTGTCGGGGTCGCGTTGGTCTTCCTCGATCATCTTCAACAGCATGTCGGTGCTGAAGACGTAGTTGCCCATGGAGGCATAGACGCGATCGGGGTCATCGGGCATGGTGGGGGCATCGGCCCGCTTCTCGTGAAAGCCGATGATACGCCCGTTCTTCGTCGTCTCGATCACCCCGAAGTCTTTGGCGAATTTCTTATCTGTGGGCAGTGCGGCGATCGTGACATGGGCGCGTTTTTGCTCGTGATACTCGATCATCTCGCGGATGTTCATGCGGTAGATATGGTCCGCGCCGAAGACGACGATGATATCGGGCGCGGATTGCTCGATGAGATTGATGTTCTGATGGATGGCATCCGCGGTTCCCCGATACCATTCCTTGCCTTTGGTGCGCATCTGGGCCGGCACCGGGATCAGGAATTTGTTCTTCAGGATGCCGCCGAACTGCCAGCCATCGCTCAGGTGCTGTAACAAGGACTGGCTGCGGAACTGGATTAGGACATAGATGGAGTAGATCCCGGAATTGACTAGGTTGCTGAGTACAAAATCGACGATTCTGTACATGCCACCGAACGGGACCGCCGGTTTGGCGCGTTCTCGGGTCAAGGGGTGGAGTCGCGAGCCCTCGCCCCCGGCGAGAACGAAGGCTAGAACCTTGAGCTGCATAGGGTTCCCCTGTGCTGGAAGATGATTGGAAATCGAGGACGTCCCCAGATCGGCAAGGTGCCCGGTCGGCCCCCGGATGGTCCGGGCCCGAGCGGATAACCGGTCGGATGGAGGGTGAGCAGGCGTTTCATCGCGCGGAAAGTTAGCCCAGTTAGAGATGGTAGGCAAGGCCGAGATACCGGCCCGGCGCAGAGTTTCGGGGCTGGCCCGAGCCGAGGATCACGGAATCGAGACACACCGATTTACCGATCTTTCAGGATCTGTCCATGGCGGTCCGGGCCCGGTTGACTGGGGTCGCGAAGCCGATACCCACATTACTTCCGCCGGGACCGATCAGGGCCGTATTGATACCGACGACTCGACCCTCCATATCCACCAGCGGCCCACCCGAGCTTCCGAGATTGATCGAGGCATCGGTCTGGATGAAATCGCCGATACCACGATCGCCCCCCTTATGGTGTCCGAGTGCGCTCACGATCCCGGAGGTGACCGTCTGACCGATGCCGAAGGGATTGCCGACCGCGAGCACGAAATCTCCCACCTCCAGGCGGTCGGAGTCGCCGAACCGGAGCGCCTCGAGCCCGGATGGTGTCGGCACCATTTGCAACATGGCGATGTCGGCCCGGGATTCACTGCCGATCAGCCGGGCTCGGTGAGAACGCCCGTCCTTGAGGATAATCTTTATGGAGCGGGCCTTTTCGATAACATGGCGATTGGTGAGCCCATAACCATGCATCGCGTCGACGATGAATCTGGAGCCTACGTTGTACTGCCGACCAGCGCCCGGCAGATCGGGGAACGGCAGGTCAAGCTGCTCCAGGAAGCGGCGGAATTTCAGATCGCGGAAGAAGGGGCGCTGCTCGTAGCCGGTCTTGGATTCCACCGAGATATCGACCACGGCCGGTGTGATCCGGCGCAGCAAGGGGGCCAGCGTAGGATAGCCGCGGCCAAGGGGAAAGGTGTCCTCGCTGCTCGGGGTGGTGCGAGATTGGGAAGCCGGAGTATAGGCGGCCAGGAGTAGGACCGTGAGCAGACCGGCGGTAAGACGTGCATAGGACATCGCAATGGGACGCCTCATCGAACGCAGCGGGATCTCGATTATGAGCCAAGTGGTCGCAGTAAACCACTGCGGAATCGGTTGGGGTGAGGACACCTTGGAAGGGAGGCTCGATCTGGGCTACCGAATGATAGCTCGATAGAAAGCAACGTCTTGGGTCCTGGGTCTTTAGGAGTCCGTGTACGAGAATGTTTTGTGCCTCAAGCTGGCCGAGTAACGGATTCCTTTTGGCGGCAAAAGGAGTGGATAGTCCGCAGCCGCATATTTTTTGACTCATTTGCGTCCATTCGCGTCCATTTACGGCAAAAAAGAAAATCAGGCTCTCTTGTGTTTGGTGTGGGTAGCGCTATTTTTCCCATCGCGTAAGGTAGCCCACTCTAAGCCTACTCTGTGCCCTTCTTTTCTTTTCGTCTGTAGGCTCGGACCCGTCGCCAGGCCAAACGTCGGAGGACGTTATCACGGACCCGTTGTCGTTGTTTACCGCTGCGTTCGGCCTTCCGGCTCCTTGGGAGGTCGTTGACGTGGCCTGCGATCCCAAATAGGGCCGGATCGATGTCCACCGCGCCTTCGCCCCGGGGACACGATTCTCTTGCCCGCATTGTGGGGCGGAACACCAGCCGGTCCACGACACGCTTGAGCGCGACTGGCGTCACCTGAACTTCTTTCAATTCCAAGCCTACATCCATGCCAAGGTGCCCCATATGCGCTGTGGGACTTGCGCCAAGACTACCCCCAGGTCGTGGCACCCTGGACACGCCCCAACAACGACTTCAGCTTACGGATGGAAGCCTTACTGGTCACCCTCTGTCAGGCGATGGCGGTCTCTCAGGTCGCTCAATTGCCTGGCGTCAGCGACGGGCGCGTCTGGCGCACCCTCGATCATTACGTCGATCAGGCGCACGCTCAGAGTCTGCCTAAAAATTTATTAATAATAGAAACTCAACGAACAGCCATTTTATAGGGTGTCTGATGATTACAGATTTGCCGGAGAAGCAAACGACTGGATACGAAATAAACCTGTGTTTCGCTCGAAGTTGGTTTCCGTTCATAATCGTTACTCAATCGACGCCATCGACTCAGCCAGGCGAATGTTCTCTTGACCACCCAACGGCGAGGTAAAATATGGAAACCTCGCTGTCCTTTTAGACAGGTTCGCACCGGAATAGGCACGATCGCCCCAGATTTTTTTAACGGTATGGATGATCGAAGACAAGTTCGTAATGACTTGACGAGCGGCTTTACCGTCAAACACATTGGCGGCGTGTACCCGGACGGCGAGCACGCAACCGATTGTCTCGACAACAATAGGACGTTTTCTGCCCTTAACGGGTTTGCTCCCGTCAAATCCCGATTTTACATAGGATTCCGGGGTTCCCTTGACATGTTGACTATCAATAATTGCTCCCGTTAGATCTGGCTTTCGGTCTTTTTTTGGCGTAACCGCTGACGAAGCACCGTATTGACTTTCTCTGGCAAACGATTATCTATCCACTTATTATAGTAGTAATTAACGAGCTTGTAGGGAGGGAAGTCTTTTGGCAGATACCGCCAGGGATAACCTGTTTTATTCAAATAAAAAACGGCATTTAAGAGTTCGCGAAGATCACTTCTTCGTGGGCGTCCGATGGTATAGGATTCCAATTCATTGATGATGGGCTCAAGGATTTCTCCTTCTTCGTCGGTGAGGTCACTCGGGTACCTGACAGCCGATTGAACCGTTTCTTCAGTCATAGAAAACTCCGGGATTACATCGCATAAAACCACAAAATGTGTATATTTTATGATTTAGAATCAATATATTACTTTCTTTTCAGCCTCTCAAGAGGACTTCTCGACCGTCACCTCGGTGGGTCTCGACGAGACCGCCTCGCGGCGTGGACACAATTACATGAGCTTGTTTTACGATCTCGATGCCCCGTGTGGGCTCTATGCCTGCGAAGGGTGAAAAGCCTAGATCGTGGCCCAGTTTGCCGATGCGCTCGAGGCTCATGGCGCCTGTGCCGAGAACATCGGCGCGGTCTGTATGGATATGTCGGCAAGCTACCAGGCTGGCGTGTGTGAGCATCGGCCCTGGGCGGCGATCACCTTCGATGAGTTTCATGTCATTCAGCTCGTCAACAAGGCGGTTGACGAAGTGCGTCGCCAAGAAGTCAAAAGGGCCCCGGAGCTGCGGTGTACGCGCTACGTCTGGCCAAGGACAAGCACGCTTGGAGTAACCGCCAGAAAGCCTCGTTTGCGGAACTCAAGCGCCGAAACCTCAAGACACACCGTGGCTTCTTCTCCGTTCTTCGTCCGGTCGGGGCTTCCCATCACGACTTGAGTCAGGTCCCTATGACCCGCTACCCACACCAAACGCAAGAGAGCCGATAAATTTCAGGGATGGAATTTCTCGATATCCCCTAAAATACCGACTCGGCCGCAAAGCTTGGCCGTGCCGGGTCGACCGCGATGGCCATTTCCGCATTGATACCACGTTGAAACCGTACCGCCCGTAACCCTATGATGGGGGCCTTGGAAAATTCTGAAGGTACCCGTGTGGGGCAGAGATGCCCCGCTGGTCTTCGAGTACGCTGGTACTTGAAACAGGCCGGCGGCGAAAGCCGAGCTTTCGCTCCGAGGCTTGAAACATTTCAAGAACCGAAATCTTGTTCGAAATCTCCTCGGAGTGCTCCCATATGGCCGGGGCACTCGACCATCCGATCTCGCAGCGGCATGAAAGAATACGCCCTCATCCTGGTTGGCACCGTGTTGGTCAACAACTTCGTGCTGGTCAAGTTCCTCGGACTTTGCCCCTTCATGGGGGTCTCCAAGAAGCTGGAGACCGCCACCGGTATGGGGCTGGCGACGGCCTTCGTGCTCACCCTCTCTTCGGTTACTGCTTGGTTGGTTGACACCTTTATCCTGACGCCCTTGGAGATCGGGTATCTACGCACCATCGCCTTCATCCTGGTCATCGCCGCCATGGTCCAATTCACCGAGACCCTGATCCACAAGACCAGTCCCCTGCTGTATCAGGTCCTGGGCATTTTTCTCCCCCTCATCACCACCAACTGCGCGGTGCTCGGCGTTGCTCTGCTCAACTTGCAGGAGCAACGGACCTTTGTCGAATCGGCCCTGTACGGGTTCGGTGCCGCCATCGGCTTTTCGCTGGTGTTGGCCCTGTTCGCGGTCCTGCGTGAGCGGGTGGATGTGGCGGATGTGCCCGCGCCCTTTCAGGGCAGCGCCATCGCGCTGATTACCGCCGGTCTCATGTCGCTGGCCTTCATGGGATTCGCCGGCTTGGTGCCCGCTTGAAGGAACCTCGTGTATGCTGAACGCCATCACTGCCTTCGCGATTCTCGCCACCGGCCTGGGTTGGCTACTGGGCTATGCGGCGATCCGGTTCCGGGTGGAGGGCGATCCCGTCGCCGACCGGATCGATGCAGTGTTGCCCCAGACCCAGTGCGGGCAATGCGGCTATCCCGGATGTCGACCTTATGCTGAGGCTGTGGCCGCGGACCGGGCGGCGATCAACAAGTGTGTGCCGGGGGGGGAGACGGTGGTGCTGGTCCTCGCCGATCTGCTCGGCAAGGACCCTTTGCCCATGGAGGTCGAAGAGGAGCCGCCCAAGGCCTTAGCTGTCATCGACGAGCCGATCTGCATCGGCTGTACCCTATGTATACAGGCCTGTCCCGTGGATGCCATCCTGGGTGCCGCCAAGCGGATGCATACGGTGATCGCGAGCGAATGCACCGGTTGCGCCTTGTGTGTTCCGCCCTGCCCGGTGGACTGCATCCGGATGGTGCCGATCGCCGAGGACCAGGGGACCTGGAAGTGGCCCTATCCCGCCCCGGCCCGAGGGTCCGGGCCGGGTGTTGCCTGAACGGCAGGAAGCGGTAACCTTGCACCGGTCTCCACCCACCCGGGTCTGGCGACTCCCCGGCGGCATCCACCTGCCCGCGGAGAAGACGCTGTCCACCAGCCGACCGGTGGCCGTGGCCCCCTTGCCGTCGTTGCTGACGATCCCCTTACAACAGCACATCGGTGTCCCTGCCACACCCCTGGTGCGGGTGGGCGACTGGGTGCTCAAGGGCCAGCGGATCGGCGCACCCCAGGGGGCGATGAGCGCCCCGGTCCATGCCTCCGGCTCGGGGACCGTGATTGCCATTGAGGAGCGGTCGGTTCCTCATCCGTCCGGGCTCGACGGCCTCTGCATCGTCATCCGGACCGACGGTGCGGACCAATGGGGACAGCTACCCCGGCCCCTCGAGAGCTACCGAGACCTGGATGCCGCCACGCTCCTCGAACGCATCCGTTGGGCCGGTATTGTCGGATTGGGGGGAGCCGCCTTTCCGGCCAGTGTCAAGCTGGATCCGGGGCCGCATCAGCCGATCCGCACACTGATCCTGAACGGTGCCGAGTGCGAGCCCTACATCAGCTGCGACGACATGCTGATGCGGCAACACTCCGGTCGCATCGTTCAGGGCGCAAGCATCATCAGGCACCTGCTGAACGCCCGCGAGTGCCTGATCGGTATCGAAGACGACAAGCCGGAGGCCATCGAGGCCATGCGACTGGCGGTGGCGGAGAGCGATATCCGGGATTCCACCCGGGTCTGCGTCATCCCTACCCGCTATCCCAGCGGCGGCGAGAAGCAGCTCATCCATCTCCTCACCGGCAAGGAGGTGCCCACCGGCAGCACTCCGGCCCGGATCGGGATCCTGTGCCAGAACGTGGCCTCCCTCGCCGCGGTGACGGATGCGGTGCTCGAGGGCAAGCCGCCGATCTCACGCTATGTCACCCTCAGCGGCCGCGGTATCCGGGAGCCCCGCAACTTCGAGGTCCGTATCGGTACCTCCGTCGCCGATCTGATTCGAGCGGCGGGTGGCTCCTCGGTGGGGGAGGTCCGCAAGCTGGTGCAGGGGGGGGCCATGATGGGCTTCACGCTGCACTCCGAGCAGGTGCCGGTTACCAAGGGGACTAACTGTATCCTCGCCCTGACCGACCAAGAGACGTCCTCCTCGCAGCTGGCGCAGCCCTGCATCCGCTGTGGCAAGTGCGCCGAAGTTTGCCCGGTGAGCCTGTTGCCCCAGCAGCTGTACTGGCACGCCCGGTCCAAGGACCTGGACAAGGCGCGGGATTACAGTCTGTTCGACTGCATCGAGTGTGGCTGCTGCGCCTATGTCTGCCCCTCCCACATCCCGCTGGTGCAGTATTACCGCTACGCCAAGGCGGAGCTGCGGACGTGGGACCAGGAGCTGCGCGATGCCGATCGGGCGCGGGTCCGCTACGAGGCCAAAAAGGCGCGGCTCGAACGCCTGGAGCAAGAGCGCAAGGTCCGGCTACGCCGCAAGCAGGAGGCCCTGACCACCCGGCCGGTCACCGCGGAGGTGCCGGCCGAGACCGCAGGTACCGCGGCCACGCAGGACCCTAAGCAGGCGGCGATCGAGGCGGCCAAGGCGCGGGTGGCGGCCAAGCGGGCGGCTCGGGCCGAGCAGGACCTAGGCCCCAAGAATACGGAGAATCTGACGCCGGCGCAACAGCGGCAGATCGAGGCGGCCGAGCAGCGGCGGGCCGCGGCCCGATCGACCGACCAGGACTGAGGGCAGGATATGGCGAACCTCGTCGTCTCTTCCCCTTACGGCCGCCGCCCCGACCGGGTCGACCGGGTCATGGGCGATGTAATGCTGGCCCTGATTCCAGGTGCCCTGGCCATGATCTGGTACTTCGGCTGGGGTATCCTCATCAACTTGGTGCTGGCGGGCCTGTTCGCCGTCTTCACCGAGGCCCTGGCGCTCAGGTTACGCGGGCGCCCGGCAGGGCCGGCGCTGCGGGACCTGAGTGCTCTGGTCACCGCCTTCCTGTTCGCCCTGGCGGTGCCTCCCACCCTGCCCTGGTGGCTGACCCTGGTGGGTATCGGATTCGCCATCGGGGTCGCCAAGCAGCTCTATGGCGGGTTGGGCTACAACCCGTTCAATCCGGCCATGGCGGGCTATGTCTTCCTGCTGGTCTCCTACCCCCTGGCCATGACGAGTTGGCTCCCGCCCGCCCTGTTGGCGGAGCACCCCCTCGGCCTCGCCGATTCGTTCCACCTGATCTTTACCGGCCTGCCGCCCGATGGCCTCACCTGGGACGCCATCACCATGGCCACCCCCCTGGACCAGATGCGCACCCAGCTCGACCAAAATCTGATGATTGACGAGATCCGCAGCAGCCCCCTGTGGGGGGATTTCGGCGGTCGCGGCTGGGAGTGGGGTGGCAACTGGTTCCTGCTCGGGGGCGGCTTCCTGCTGTGGCGGCGGGTTATCAGTTGGCACATCCCGATATCCATGCTGCTGGGACTGCTCATCACTGCCGGCTTCTTCTGGGCCCTGGACCCCCAGACCCATCCCTTCCCCGCCTTCCACCTGTTCAGCGGCGGGGCCATCCTGGGGGCCTTCTTCATCGCCACCGACCCGGTATCCGCCTGCACCACCCCCAAGGGCCAGCTCATCTTCGGGGCCACCATCGGCGTGCTGGTCTTCGTAATTCGGACCTGGGGTGGCTACCCGGATGCGGTGGCCTTCGCCGTCTTGCTCATGAACATCGCCGCCCCCACCATCGACCACTACACCCGGCCCCGTGTCTTCGGACATGACGATAGCTGAGAGCATCCGTAGCGTTACGGCGCTCAGCGGAAGGAGCTATTTTTTTGCCACGATCGACCACTATGGGTTGAAAGTCCATAGCTTCGACTATAATGTACTTCGCACACTGAAGGTTATGTTGGCAACAAATAGAACTGCCCAGTTTAGTAGCACATCAACTGTCCGCTTTGGATACGGCAGCGGACCTGCGTGACACCCTGTAGCTGGAGCGGAATCGACTGACCTTGGGCATCATATCGAGCCAAGCAACGCGGTCCGTGGAACACGGCAAGGTTGCCATCGGGATAGCAATGCACCCCACACCTTGACCTTCATGTAATGCATCTGGTGGCGGTCCTTGGGGATCTGCAAGGCCATCCCCCCGAAGGCCACGCAGTTGTCTTTGCCAACGACACGTTCGAAGGTCTCACATAGGAAGTCATCCAGCTTGCCGCCGATCCAGGGCACGAAGGC
>Ga0209457_1000037_pt1 | contig 58354 bp, 43 predicted proteins | sample WorMetHEROISLAND_5_FD_187410 | JGI IMG/M metagenome (GOLD analysis project Ga0209457, IMG submission 187410) | Marine gutless worms symbiont microbial communities from Max Planck institute for Marine Microbiology, Germany - Olavius sp. 5 HERON... ... | reverse complement strand
GGGATCGTCGTCATTACTGTCAACCAACTCTTTCGTCTGCTGCTCTAAGGGCGACTGGCAGTCGAAAAATTATCGTTTTCAAGGCTTAAATGATAGCCCCATAGGAGAAGTGCGCTTTAAAACGGCTATTTTTGAACATTTGATCACTTCCGGCACTTTTTGGGCTTAATTCTTGTCAATTATCAAAGATCATGGCACTACATTGGGTATCGATACCGAGTTTACTAAATCGTTTTGAAATTGGCTCCGTGGTTAAAATTTTCGCTTTTCCTGACCCCGGACAAACTTGAATATTTTGAAAATGGCTCCTTGTGTTTTTACAAAGACCCATTTCCTACCAAATCCACCCTGCCAAGGCAATAAAATCTTAGCCGATCAGTCCGGTCGGAAATAGATTCTTCCGGGCATGCCCGGGGTGCTTACTGTTGCAGACCTGCGGTCTGACCTGCTTTCGCTACGTCGCTTCCAGCTCATAGCAGGATTGGCTCATTCATCCACGGGTAAACCCGTGGTATTCTGTTTTTGACCGCACAAAAATACGAAGGGGCTATGCTGAAAATCGCATACCCCCTGTTTTATTGTGGTAGGCGCGGGCAGATTTGAACTGCCGACTTCTACCGTGTCAAGGTAGCGCTCTCCCCCTGAGCTACGCGCCTATTTTCAGGATTTGTCGGAGGAGACCTTTGCATAACACCCCTTTTGGCCCGATTTCGGCGTCCGGCTCAAAATGGTACCCTCGAAATATTCACTATATTCATCCGGTTACATTTTTCGCCCTCCTTGAACGTGAACAAAAACAGATGTCCTGCAAAGGTCTCCGGAGAGAACCTTTTCGTCAGATCGCAGTGTCGATTTGGGTCAACAACTGACTTGTTCAACATTCCTGAATTGAAAATTCTGGTTACCATTGTGCCAAATCACTGTCAAGCAAAATTGGTCGCACCGGGGTTCGTATCAACGCCGGCTGTTTTTGGGTTCCAACCCCTTTTGCAGCTTTAGCAATCCTTGAACAAGATAGTGCCCGCCCGAAAGAATGGTGCTGACGGCGGTGACCCAAAAGGCAATGGTTAACATGTTGGGCGGCAGGTCCATGCCGGGCGACAGCAGGGTCAGGCAAACGGTCAATAGCTGGACAAAGGTGGTTATTTTGCTGAGCATCGAGGGCTGTACCCGAAAAGCGGTATTGGAGATGGTCAGTACGGCGACCCCCATGGTGATCATGACATCCCTGGAGACGACGATCACCCCCAGCCAGACCGGCAGATGCCCCCACAATGCAAGGCCAACAAATGCCGTTGTCAACAGCAGCTTGTCGGCGATGGGGTCCAAGTAGGCCCCAAGCTCGGTACGCTGGTTAAAGTACCGGGCCAAAAAACCATCCAGACCGTCGGAAACCGCTGCTATGAAAAAGATTGCCAGGGCATAGGCAAACTGACCTTTTTCCAGAAAAATCACGAAGATCGGTGTCAGCAGGATACGCGCCACTGTGATGATATTGGGGATGCTGATGGAGAGGCGTTTTAACATCACCGTCGAACCTGTGCGGCATTAATACCGGGATAAGACCACTTCGATCTGATTCCCTCCAGGACCCTGTGGCGCGCGTTTGACGGAAGCGGTCATGGGCAGCCGGGCAATCTCTTCTACAAGGCGTTGCACACTGATTGACCCCAAAACAGAGAGCGTGGTCATCTCGACGGACATCTCCACCAGTTGCAACTGCGCAACACCGATCAGTTGTTTCATAGCCCGTCGGAGGGCGACCGATTTTTGCAGGTTTCCATGGGTGGTCACCATCACCAAAATACCTTGACCGACGGTTGGTTGGCCTTGTTGCGGCGCCGATTTGAGCGTTTCCAGTAGCTGACGGGCGGCTTCCGTTCCTAATTCCAGCGGCAATGTGGTTGTATCGGCCTCGGAGGTGTCCGCTTTTATCGCAACGACGGCTTCTCCACTGGCAACATCAAACAGTGCGGCGGACAAACGGCCACGGGTCACGTTCATATCGGCAATGCCCATCACCACTTTATCGGCCTGTTGTTGACGGCCCAGAGCCAACGCCTGACGGGCGAAAAGGGGCGTCTGCATAAACACGTCGGTGATGGCAAAAGTTGTGGGCGGGGTTTGCTGCAAGGTAACACTGAACCCCGCCTGTTTTAGCTGATCGGCCAAAATAGCGCCAACGTTCAGGAAAGGTTTGGCGGATATATACCGGGCTGATCGGCCCTCGTGGATAAAGACCACAATTTTTTCTTTGCGTATAGATGTCGACGATGGTTTGTAAGTGTCCGAGACTTGTAACATGGCGGTCAGTTGATCAATCCTGATATCCGCCGTCACTGTTACCCGGTAACGCTTCCGGGCCGCTTCCTCGGAGATCACCCGATAACGTTTAATCACTTCGCTGCGGCGATAGAGCACATTGGCCATGACCACCTGGGCCTTGGGGCCGGTCAATGCTTCCGGATGATGCGCCATCACCGCCAAACTCACCGCTTTTTGAAGGGCGTCATCCAGCGCGGCCAAACGGGCCGCCTCAAAATCGTTTTGCGCCAACGACTGCCATCCGGTGGCTTTATAGGACTCTGTATATGCATGGGCAAAACCGTTTGAAAGCAGCACCAAGAAGAGCACGGCCAGGGCCCATAGAAGAAATGGGTGTTCTTTTTTGACGGATAATGGGTTCATCGAACGATAATATAAAACAATTTTTTGAAAATCAAATAAGGCATCTTGTTGTAACGTCCAGATCTTATGGGCCTGTTGAGGGCGCTTACAGCTTTCGGATCAATGCATATTCGGCAATATCTGTCAGCAGCGCCCTAAGGGTGCCGGATGGAAAAACCGCCAAGGCGGTGTTCGCCTGCTGAACGTGGTTTTGGGCTGTTTGTCCGGCGCTTTCCAGGGCGCCGAGCCGTTCCATGATCTTGATCAGCCGTTCCAGATCCGCAAGGCTGAAATCGGGGTTATGGATAACGGCCAACATGGTTTTCCGGTCGTTTGGGACGGCCAGTTTCAAGGCTCGAATGAGCGGCAATGTCAATTTGCCTTCCCGCAGGTCGGCTCCGGCCTTTTTCCCCAGGGTGGCGCTGTCGGCGGTGTAATCCAACAGGTCATCGGTGATCTGAAAAGCCATTCCGAGATGGTAACCGTAGGTGGTCAACGCTTCCACCTGGTCGGCCGGCGCCTCGGCAATTAACGCACCACAGCGGCAGGTGCCCTCAAAAAGGACGGCGGTTTTACGGCGGATGATCTCCATATAGGCATCTTCCGTCAGGTCGGCGTCACCAATTCGATCTAGCTGGTCGATTTCACCGATGGACATCGCTTCAGTGATGCCGGTGATCGTTCTAACCACTTCGATCTTTGCTGTTCGGACGGCCATTCGGATAGCCCGGGCCAGTAGAAAATCACCGGTTAAAACGGCGATTTCCGGGCCGAACACCTTATGGGCAGCGGGCTTTCCCCGCCGCAGTTCACCACCATCAACCAGGTCATCGTGGAGCAGGGTGGCGGCGTGGAGATATTCACCCATAACGGCATAGCTAAAGATATTGTCATCATGGTAGCCACAAAGCCGCGCGCCCAAAACCATCAATAACGGCCGCAACCGTTTACCGCCGGCAAAGAGAAGATGGCCGGCCACCTTTTCCACCAGTTGGGTTTTGGGACCCAGATGATCGTTCAAAGCTTTTTCGATATGCAGCAAATCCGGTGTTACCCGTGCAATAATGCGTGCTTTTAAACCGGTCATACCACCTCTCCGACCAGGTCGTACTCCATGGCGTCGGTGATGCGCACCGGAATAATGGCGCCGATGGGGGGTGCTTTTGAAGCAACCGTTACATCAACGACGCCGTCCACCTCAGGGGCCTGGAACATCGTCCGTCCTGAGACCATGCCATCTTCCGGCGCGCTTTCAATCAAGACCGGCAGGGTCTGACCCAGATAAGTTTCATTTTGTTTTTGGGAAATGGGTTGCTGAATCATCAGCAGCTCATCGCGGCGTTCGGCCGCCACCTCAAACGGTACAGGGTTTGGCAGTTTGTGGGAGGGCAGATCCGCCGCATCGGAGTAAGTGAAGACCCCCAAATGATGAAATTGAACATCTCGTACAAATCGTTTCAGTTGGTCAAAATCAGCATCGGTCTCACCAGGGAAACCTGTGATCACCGTGGTGCGCAAAGCTGCTTCCGGTGCTTTGGCGCGGACGCGGTCAAAAAGGGTCCGCAGGGTCTCCATGGTGGATTCACGGCCCATACGCTTTAACACCGTGTCACTGGCGTATTGGATGGGCAGATCAAAGTAAGTGCAGATATTGGACCGTTCAGCCATTACGGTGATCGCATCATCGGTGATGCTCTCGGGATGGCCGTATAGCATCCGCAGCCATGTGGCAGGAAGAGTATCTGCCAATTGGGTTAAAAGGGCGGCCAAGTTGACTTTTTTCCCCAGATCGCTGCCATAGGCGGTGGTCTCTTGGGCCACTAAAATGAGTTCGCCGGCACCCGCTTTAGCCAATTGCCGAGCTTCGGCCACAATGGATTCCACCGGACGGCTCTTTTGACGGCCCCGCAATTTGGGAATAATACAGTAAGTGCAATGGCGGTCGCACCCTTCGGCGATTTTCAGATAGGCCAAATGGGGCGTGTCGATTTGGCGGGGTTGAGCCTGCGTGGTCATGACGCGGCGGTCGGGATCGGGCCATAGACAGAGGGGTTCAGGATCAACCGGGTTGGCCGCTTCAATCACCCGGAAATAAGCGCCGGTGCCGATAAAGGCATCCACTTCGGGCATGAGATCGGCCAATTCATCTTGGTAGCGCTGCGGTAGACAGCCGGCTACCACCAGGCGGCGGCAGTGGCCCTCGGTTTTATATTTGGCCAGAGCCAGTATGGTGTCAATGGATTCCTGAGCCGCCGACTCGATAAAGCTGCAAGTGTTGACCACGATGGCGTCCGCTTCGGCAGGCATATCAACAATGCGCCACCCGCTTGCGGTAAATTGACCCAGCACCTCTTCACTGTCCACCTGATTGCGGGCGCAACCTAAACTGACCAGATAAACCGCGTATGCGGATATCCCGCTATTGTTCGTTCCGGTACTCATGCTGTTTTGGGTCGGTTCCACGGCGGGTCATTCAAAAAGGTGATCTTTTTTAGATCGGCTTCAAAATCAGTGGGTTCAACCTTTTGCCACGGCCGGGTGGGGGTAAAACGGATGGTGGCCTCCACATGGGGGGTAAAGAGTTTACCGCCTTTGATATCCGGTGCTTCAAAGCGGTATTTATACACACCGCCCAAATCGATGACGATGTCAATATCATCGGTGAGCTCCAAAAGATCGATCATCAGCCGATTTTGCAGTTTGCCGAAGCCTCGCAGCTCTTTTTGTCCGCTTTGGCCGGCGGCGATCTCGATGGCGGCATCGGATAGCGCCGCCCCATGGGTGTCGTCGCCGGTGGCCAGATAGCCGCGATGCGCCTTGTAAAAACCCTTTTCGATGGTAATCCAATCTTGTTTCATCGGGTCCCTTCGAGGATCAGTCAAAAATAAACGCCGTGAACGTGACCTGTTTTGATAAAATTGAAAATGAGGAAGGCGATTTCAGGCGTTTCGAGTCAATGAGAGGATTCTATGTTTGAGCCAGATCGAGGGTGTCGCCTGATTCGGGCAGCACTATTGCCAACCCGTCGGAGCGGCCTAAAAGCGCTTTGACCCGATCTATTTTTTCACAACGAATCTCTCGATTGAGATGGATCAGGGCCAGATAGCGGGCGTCGGCATTTTGGGCAAAAGCGATGGCCTCGGTAATGGCGGCATGGCCGGGTAGTGGTTCATCAATCGTAAAGGTCTCCTGAATGATCAGATCACAGCCTTTGGCCAGCCGGCGGGAATCTTCAGACGGCCGTCCGTCCCCACTGTAAAAAACGGAACCGTTTTCGCTTTCCAACCGAAGGGCCAGGCAGGGTATGGAATGAATGCTGGGAGCCACGGTGCCGTTAAAACCGCTTGCTTCAAAGGTTTGGCCCGCGTTCACCTCGACCGTTTCAATGGTAAAAGTCATTTTCTTCAAAATTCCGGGATAGGCCAGTTCCAGGGCGTTTAAAACCAGTTCCCGGACCCCTTTTTGACCGATCACCGTAAACGGTTTTTGGCGGTTGTTTTCAAACATGCGCAGCAACAGTTGGGGAAGCCCCAAAAAGTGGTCGCCGTGAAAATGGGATATCCAGACCGCATCCAGCGCCAAAGGATCCGGAGATATGCGCCAAAACGGCGAAGGCGCCGAAAACCCGCAATCAAAAAGGAGCTGATGTAACGGTCGCCCCGGCAACGTTGCCAAAATAGAGGTGTTGGTTTGATGTTCGTCAAAGGCTTCGCCCACGCCGCAAAAATCAATCTTCATAACAAGCGCTCTCTGGTTGGGTTGGGTTGGGTTGGGTTGGGTTGGGTTGGATTTGCGCTACCGAATGTGAGAAAAAAGGCTGTTTTGAAAATGATAAAAAATGCACATGCAACATACGTGACAAATGTGCTATAAATATCAAGGAAAATCAAGCGTTGATTGTAAATATCACTTCCGCCAAAAGGATGTTGAATGGATACCCGAACTATTTTAGACCGTTTCGCCTGGATCAACCAATTTCCCCGCTGTCCTAAAAACGAAAACGCACTCCGTAGCGCCATTTGCCGGTGGGCCGACGCCAGCGGCTTTGACCATATCCGGGACGCGGCGGGAAACCTGCTTGTGCGCGTACCCGCCAACGACGCTCTTCCCAGCGCCCCGATACTGGTGATTCAGGGGCACATGGATATGGTCTGCGAAAAAACGCCCGTATCCGACCACGATTTTACCGCTGATCCCATCGAGCTGATATTCGACGGGGATTGGGTGCGCGCCAAAGATACCACCCTGGGTGCGGATAACGGCATCGCCCTGGCCTTGGCGATGGTGTTGGCCGAACAGGATAACCTGCCGCGGCCGCCGCTGGAACTGCTCTTTACCGTGGAGGAAGAGACCGGTTTAAACGGCGCCCTGGCACTTGAGCCTGGCTTTTTACAAGGACGCCGACTGCTCAACATCGATTCGGAAGAGGAGGGTGTTTTCACCGTGGGCTGCGCCAGTGGGCGGGATGCTGATATCAGTTTGAAAATTACGCCCGAGTCACTCAGAAAGGAGATGACCCTTTTTCATTTGGCCGTCGGCGGCATGAGCGGCGGCCACTCCGGAATCGACATTCATCGTCAACGGGCCAACGCTATCAAAACCTTGGCTCGCGTGTTGGCGGCGTTGTTGTCCAAGACTGATTTGCGGCTGGTGACCATCAAAGGCGGCACCGTTAAAAATGCCATCCCCCGCGAAGCCGGGGCAGTGGTGGCGGTGAGCGGTGGAAAGCTTGAGCAGCTCCAAAAGGTGGCAAACCGGTTGAGAACTCACATCGTCACCGAGCATGCCCACACCGATCCCGATTTCCAATTAACCTGGGACAAAATGGCGGATGGAACTTCTTTTGAAGAAATGCTGACCGCTGCGGATACATTGCGGGTGGTGCAATTGCTGCAGGCGCTGCCTGACGGCGCGCAGAAGATGTGGCAGTTGCCCCCGGCCCCTGAGGTGGTGGAGACCTCCTGCAATGTGGCCAGGGTGAGTCTGGACAACCGGCATTTTGCGGTACTCAACAGCATGCGCAGCTTGCGGGCTTCCAGGCTTGATCTGCTCAGCGCCCGGATCGCCTCGGTGGTTGCTCTGGCCGGGGGGGATATCACCTTTGGCGGTGATTATCCGCCCTGGCTGCCCGACGCCGATGCCGAGATCTTATCGCGTTGCCGAACGATCTACGAGAATCTTTTTGCTAAAGCGCCGGAAATCTCCATCATTCATGCGGGGATCGAATGCGCCGTCATCGGCAATCAATACGACGGCATGGAGATGATCTCTTTCGGCCCGGATATCCGCAACCCCCATTCACCCTCGGAAAAGATGCGCATCTCGTCGGTGGGCCGGATTTGGGACTTTTTGACGGCGCTGGTGGGATATTACGCCAAGGGTTTTAACCATCAGTTGGGCAGACGCTAGTGGCCTTGATCGAGGAACGAGATCATGGATACATCCATTGTCGCGACCGCCCCTACCCATATTGATGTGAACCCGAATTTTGCATGAAATTTTACCGGAAAAAAAGAAGGCACGATTTCAATTAGTTTGGGAGATCACTCTTGGACAGCAACAGGATGCAAAATTGAGGGAATAAAGTTTCATAATGAATACTATAAAAATGAAATTCCATGCAAAGTAAGAAAGGCTTCGGATTATATAAGGGAACAGAAGCTGAAATGTATAGATTTTGCAAAAATTGATGTAGAAGGAATGGATTTTCAAGTCATAAAGGGGTTTGAAGATGAAATTCGAAATGTACGTGTGGTTCAGTTTGAGTATGGAATACTTAATATTTCATCACATGGTTTGCTGGCTGATTTTTGTAGGCACTTGTATGATAACGGCTTTGTCGTAGGCAAAATATTACCGAGATGTGTGAAATTTTTTGAATATCACTTTAATTCAGTACAAGGATTTTAGCTATGAAAAATGTGGATACAATCAGCGTACATGATCAAGAAGCTGCCCAATATGATCAGCAAGTCCGCGAATACAATAGTTATGGCCATGACGCACTCTTTGGTATGAGTTTCGAATATGTAAATCCTCGTGACTGCCTACTTGATATTGGAATAGGAACCGGGCTTGCGTCCCAGTCCTTCGCGAAAATGGGGCTCGAAGTCTATGGGTGTGATGGTTCCACCGAAATGCTTGAGGTCTGTGAATCGAAAGCTTTTACGAAGGAGCTGAAAGTCTTCGACCTACAAAACATACCACTGCCATATGCCGATAGCTTCTTTGACCATGTGATTTGTTGCGGTGTTCTTCACTTTTTTGATGACCTGGAGGCAATCTTGAAAGAGGTTTTGCGGATTGTCAAACCGGGAGGTATCTTCGCCTTTACTGTTGCCGCACAGACCTCCGATGAAGAAGCGAGAAGCGATGACAATCTGCAAGGGTATCTTGAAATGCCCACTCCTTGGGGTGTCTCCATCTTCAAACACAGTAGTGGATACGTCACCAATCTTTTGCAGACCAATGGCTTTGACATATAAAAAAACCAGAAACTCCTTATACGGGGTGGACCTGAAGATGATAGCAAGGATATGTTATTCAGAGTTTACGTCGCGCGAGAAGCAAGCGCTGTACGCACCTGACAACATATAAAAATTCAACACGGGGCGCTCCAATATCCGTCCGCCGGAAGGGGTCGGCTTCGGCCGGAGCGGGTTTGGGGAACATCGTTTTTATCATCCCGCTACCCTCAACCGGTTTTCCCCATAATATATTTCTGCCGGAGTTTGCCCATATTGCCTCCTGGAGACGGATAATTTTGTCGGGTACAGTGAGTCCTTTTTTAATACCCACTTTTCTACCTGCTTTTTTCTTGGACGCCAATGGAATTTGCCGGACTTTACCGGAAAGAAAAAACCCGCAAACCGTTTCAGGCTGCGGGTTTTCTGGAAGTCCATGGACTTCTCTGGGCTTGCCGGTGGTGCCGAAGGGGAGACTCGAACTCCCACAGGGGAACCCCTACTAGACCCTGAACCTAGCGCGTCTACCAATTCCGCCACTTCGGCATTACCCGCCTTATCACAAACCCGCATCAATTAGTCATTGATTTGAGTTGGTCAATCTGCTTACCTATTTTTTTTTAGAATCCCTGTCAAGCACAATTTCGACTCCCCGACACCGGAATGCGGGGTTATGTTGAAAAAGTCCAGGAAGAGGTTACTATAAACCCGATGTACGCTGATTTGACTGTTAACCGGCAATGAACTGTATATATATAAAATGCAATTAATTGAATCACTTGACGAAATTACCCCTTTTGGCGAAGCGGTGATCACAATCGGAAATTTTGATGGGGTTCATATCGGCCACCAGGCGCTTTTTCGTACGGTCATTGAAACGGCCGCCGCCATGGAGGGTGTTTCCGTTGCCATGACCTTTGAGCCGCACCCCATTCGGGTGCTGCAAAAAAAATACTTTCCTTTGATCACGCTCTTTGAGCAAAAAAGGGAACTGATTGAAAAGAGCGGCATCGATGCTTTGATTTGCGTTCCGTTTACCATGGATTTTGCCCGGATCACCGCCGAACAGTTTGTGGCCGACCTCCTGGTGGAAAAGATCGGTATGCGGGCCATCGTGGTGGGCCATGATTACACCTTTGGCAGGGATCGTCAGGGCGATATCACCTTTTTAACGGATCGTGCCGAAGCGCTCAATTATGAGGTGATTGTGACCGATTGGATCCAGGACAACGACCAGGAGCCCAACCGGATCAGCAGTACCCGGGTACGGGCGCTGGTTCGAACCGGACAGATGCAAAAGGCCCGCAAAATGTTGGGCCGCTGGTATCAGATCAGGGGCAAGGTGACGCCGGGGCGCAATCGGGGGGGGGAATTATTGGGGTTTCCTACGGCCAATATCAATCTGCAGGATGAGCTTGCACCGCAAAACGGTGTTTACGCCGTATGGGTTGAGGTTGGCGATGAGCGCCGCATGGGGGTGGCCAATATCGGGTTTAGCCCAACCTTTGATGATCATGTTTTTACCGTGGAAGTACACCTGCTCGATTTTGACGGGAATCTCTACGGCAAGCAGATCCGGGTCAATTTTGTGAAACGGATCCGGGGTGAGATCAGGTTTGATTCGCTGGAGGCCTTATCCGCGAAAATAGCTGAAGATATTGTGGTAGGAAAAGCACTTTTGAAAGAAACTTGATCTGCTGACGCGAACCCACTTGATATATTAATTTGGCCAGGTTCTTAAAAGATAATATCTGTCTAATATGAATGGCAAATTAAACATACTGACCTATCCCGACCCGTTTCTGAAAAAATCCACGGCGCCGGTTAAAAATGTCGACGGTGCGCTGCAGGATACCATTGAACGGATGGGAGCGGTCATGTACGAGGCGCCCGGTGTGGGACTGGCGGCCATCCAGGTTGGGATCGGCCGGAGTTTTTTGGTGTACGATGTGGTCCACGCCGGCGGAGAAGGGCGTCAACTGGAAGTATTGGTCAACCCGCGGATCGTGGCGATGGAAGGTACGGTGATATCCGAACAGGAGGGCTGCCTGTCGGTGCCGGATTTTCGATCCGATGTCAAGCGGGCCCAGCGGATCCTGGTGGAAGGGTTTGACCGGCATGGGGAACCGCTTTGCTTTGAAGCCGATGGGTTCAAGGCAGTGGTGTTGCAGCATGAAATTGACCACCTGAACGGCCGCCTTTTTATCGACCGGATCAGCAGCCTGAAACGCCAAATTTATAAACGTAAACGGCGAAAACAGTTGCGCCCGCCGGGCGACGGATGACGCCCGCTGACCTTAGACGGAAAATCATCAATTGAATCAACCCGATTTAAATGTCGTGTTTATGGGGACGCCTGATTTTGCGGTCCCTTCTTTAATGACGCTTTGTCGCAGCCGTCATAATGTCCAACTGGTGGTCACCCGGCCGGACCGTCCCAAAGGTCGGGGCTGTAAGGTTGCCTGCTCACCCGTTAAAGAAAAGGCCCTCGCTTTGGGGGTTCCCCTCTGGCAGCCCAAGCGGGTGACCAAAGCGGAGGCGGTAGGCGTCGTGGAAGGAGTACGGCCGGATCTTTTGGTAGTGGTGGCTTTTGGGCAAATTCTGCGTAAACCGCTGCTGAAGTGGCCCCGTTTGGGCGCGATCAATGTGCATGGCTCGCTGCTGCCCAAATACCGCGGTGCCGCGCCGATCCAATGGGCGCTGATCAACGGCGAAAAAGAGACCGGTGTCACCACGATCATAATGGACCAGGGGGTGGATACCGGGGACATGCTTTTTAAGGCCGCAACACCCATTTCGGTTGATGAAACCGCCCAATCCCTTCATGGCCGGTTAGCAGCCATGGGGGCCGATCTGCTGCTCCATACTCTCGATAAAATCGCCGTTGGAGGCATTAAGGCAATACCCCAGGATAATAAAATTGCCACCTTTGCCCCGATGTTGAGCAAAAAAGACGGTGAAATTGATTGGCGAGACAGTGCCGCGGCCATTGTCAACCGGATTCGGGCCATGAATCCCTGGCCGGGGACCTATACATTTTATGGGTCGGAACGTCTCGCCATCCATACGGCCCGGGTTGCCTCCCAAACGACGGACGAGCCCCCCGGGATGGTCATTCCCGCCTTTGACGGCGAGTTGCATGTGTCCACCGGTAACGGCGTGTTGGCAATTTTGAAACTGCAGCGATCTTCGGGCAAACGGCTGAAAACCGCTGAATTCCTAAGGGGTTGCCCCATTTCACCGGGAACTGTTTTTGGCCGGGATAAAGCCGATGGATGATCCGGTCCGCCGCACCGCATTAGACATTTTACTCCATCTTGGCCGTTCAAACGAGACCCTGGACGCCTGTCTGGATAGATGGGTAACCGAGACTGCATTTCCTTCCCGCCGGGATCGCAAATTTATTTACGCTCTGGTCTTTGGAGTACTGCGTCATCGGGGTCGTCTGGATTGGATTCTGGCTCATTGCAGCGCTAAACCCTTTAAAAATATTGATCCGCCGGTGTTGGCCAGTTTGCGGATAGGTCTGTTCCAAATCTTGTTGATGGGGCGGGTGCCCGTGTCCGCCGCGGTGAACACATCTGTGGAACTGGCTAAAAAAACGGCCGGCAATTGGACTGGCGGGTTTGTGAACGCTGTTTTGCGCAAAGCTATCCGCGAAATCGATCAAATTGGTTTTCCTGCTGCAGATCAGGATCCTGTGCAATATATAGCCACTTACTATTCACTACCCCGGTGGTTGGCAGAGCGATGGCATCGTCTCCACGGGACGGAAAAAGCCCTTTGCCTGGCCCGTGCAAGCGTTCAAAGAGCCCCTTTCACTATAAGGGCCAACGCCCTAAAATGTTCCCCTAAAGATCTGATCGAGGCGCTTGAAACAGAAGGTTGTAAAGCGGTACCGGGTACGTTTGCGATGGACAGCCTCCATGTGGAAAAAGCGCCCAAACCGGTGATGGAGACACACGCTTTTGCCAAAGGATGGTTCCAAGTGCAAGACGAAGCAGCTCAACTGGTTACCGAGCTGTTAGGACCTCGACCGGGCGAAACCGTTATGGACGCCTGTGCCGGGTTGGGTGGTAAAACCGGGCACATCGCCCAAATGATGGCTGACAAAGGGTCGCTGTTAGCCATGGATCGGGGGTCTGAAAAACTGGCGCGGTTAAGTGCCGAAATGACGCGCCTCGGTGTGAAGATGGTCACCCGCCGGGAACAGGATGTCATTTGCGCACTTGATCCTAGCTTGGCAGGGCAATTTGACCGGGTGTTGGTGGACGCGCCTTGCAGCGGGCTGGGCGTTATTCGTCGCAACCCCGATGTGAAATGGCGGGTCAGATCCACGACTCCGGCAGAGCAGGGGTTGCGCCAACTTCAATTGTTGCGAAAGGCGGCGGCATGGGTCAAAGCCAAAGGCGTTCTGGTCTATTCGGTGTGCAGTACTGAACCGGAAGAGAGCCATGATGTTGCACATCGATTTTTAATGGAAAAGACCGATTTCCAATTAGCACCGGCCAAGGCGTTTCTGTCGCCGGCGGCCCGGCAGCTGGTCACACCCGATGGCTTTTTGGAGACCGATCCGGCCCTGAGTCCGTTGGATGGTTTTTTCGCGGCGCGATTTATAAAAACGACGGAGCAAAACGGATGACCGGTTGTAATAAGCACTACGATTTTGACACCATCATTGACCGCCGAAATACAGCATGTGAAAAATGGGGACGCTACAAAGGCACCGATATCCTCCCCATGTGGGTGGCGGATATGGACTTTGCCTCCCCACCGGAAGTAATCGCCGCTTTGCAAAAGCGGGTTAGCCATGGGGTTTTCGGTTATCCCAAGGTACCCCAAGCGTTGGTTTCTGCGGTGCAGGAAGCCCTGCGCACCGATTACCACTGGACGGTGAATGCCAAATGGCTGGTGTGGCTCCCCGGACTGGTGACCGGACTCAATGTTACCTGCCGGGCTGTGGGACAAGCCGGTGACGGTGTCATGACTGCCATACCGATCTACCCGCCCTTTTTAACATCGCCGCAGTTTAGTGGACGCGAGTTGATTACTGTTCCGTTGATGGCGTCGGAACAAAAATGGGAGATCGATTTTGAGGCCCTGGCGGCGGCGGTCACGCCCACCACCAAACTGCTTTTGTGGTGTAACCCGCAAAACCCGGCGGGTCGGATCTTTACCCGCAAAGAACTGACCGATCTGGCCGCTTTCTGTGATCGTCATGGCCTGGTGATCTGCTCCGACGAGATTCATGCCGATTTGCGCATTGACCCTGACGCTCCCCATATTCCGATGGCCACCCTGAATCCTTCCATCGCCGACCGGACCATCACCTTAATGGCGCCCAGCAAAACCTATAATATTGCCGGGCTGGGATGTTCATTTGCCGTCATCTCCAATGATCGGCTGCGCCGAAAATTCAAACGCGCCATGGCCGGCATTGTGCCTCAGATCAACACATTGGCTTATACGGCGGCATTGGCGGCTTACCGTTATGGAAAACCGTGGCTTACGGCATTATTGGACTATTTGCGGCAAAATCACCACCAGGTGCTGACCACGGTTACCGCCATGCCGGGTTTGACGATGAAACCGGTGGAGGCGACCTATTTGGCCTGGATCGATGCCCGCGCCCTTGAAATAGAATCCCCCGCATTCTTTTTCGAAAAGGCGGGGGTGGGGTTTAACAACGGCGCCGATTTCGGGCTACCCGGCTTTGTGCGGCTCAATTTCGGCTGCCCCAAAAAGATGCTGGACCAGGGGCTGGCGCGGATGCAAGCGGCGTTGGGCAAACTTTAATTGAAGCTATTTGGGCATCCATCAACGAAGCGGACGCCTTTTTACGAGCATTTGAATAGTATGATCAATAAAAGATGCCGGAATTACTGGATTACGCTGAACTGAACGCCGAACAGAAAAAAGCGGTGTTGTATGACCAAGGGCACGTACTGGTGTTGGCCGGCGCCGGAACCGGCAAAACCCGGACCATCATCGCCCGTGCAGCCCATCTGATTCAAAAAGGAGTCCGGTCGGATCGTATCCTGATGCTTGCCTTTACCCGGCGTGCGGCCATGGAAATGACGCACCGCTTGACCGGGCTGTTGGGAGGGCAGCCGTCCAATATCATGGCGGGCACCTTTCACCATTTTTGTCTTTACAGTATGCGGCGTCTGGCTCATCTGTTTGACCTGGAAGGGGCCACGGTCATTGACCGGGACGATCAAATCCAGTTGATGCGGCTCATCCGGCCCCAATTTCGCACAAAGGGGGAGGTGTTTCCCAAAGCGGCCGAGCTGGTGAACCTTGTCTCCTACGCCCGCAATACAGTCCAGCCCATGGCCGACTATTTGGAGCGCCATACGGAATATGACGACGATATATGCGCTCGGCTCTGCCAGGCCGCAAAGGTTTATGATAAACGAAAACGCCGGAGCGGCTATCTGGATTATGATGATATCCTCTTTATTTTTGCCAAAAAGGTGAACGAAAATCCGGAAGTCCATAAAAGGTTGCGCGCGGCGTATGACCATATCCTGGTGGATGAAATGCAGGATACCAACCCGCTGCAATGGCTGGCGCTGGATGCGCTGCGCGATCCGGCGCAGCTTTTTTGTGTCGGTGACGACGCTCAGAGCATTTTTGCCTTTCGCGGCGCCGATTTTCGTAATGTCCACGCCTTTACACAAAGGGTGCCCGGCGCCGTGATTCTACGTCTTGAGAAAAACTATCGCTCCACCCAAGGGATCCTGGATCTTTCCAATTGGCTGTTGGCCAACTCTCCGGTGGCCTACAATAAGCAGTTGCGTGCGGCCCGTAGAGCGGTCAGCCGCCCGCGGCTGATCAATTTTGACAGCGAATTCGAGGAGGCCCGCTGGATCGCCGACGACCTGATTGAACGCCACGAAACCGGCGCCGCCTGGAACGATCATATGATTATTACACGGACCGGCTATGGCGCCAGGGCACTGGAAGCGGCCATGGTTGAAAAACAGATCCCCTATCGTTTTGTCGGCGGTGTCAGCTTGCTCCAAGCGGCGCATGTGAAAGATCTGCTTTGCCTGGTCCGGGCGGCCGGAAGTCACCACGATGAGCTGGCCTGGGCACGCTACCTCACTTTGTGGCCGCGAATCGGTGACGCTACCGCCGCCAAGGTGATAGTCAAAATGCGCGCTTGTTTGGTTCCGAATGAGGCATTAAAGGTGGTCACCGACACTTTAAAAGGGCGATCAAACATTGTGGAAGGCATTCGGCGTATCCGCGCCTCATGGGAACAGCCTTCGGAAACCATCGCGCAGGCGGCCCGGTTTTTGAGCCCGCTTTTAAAAACCCGCTATGAACGCTGGGAGCGGCGCAAGCGGGATTTTAAGCTGCTCGAACAATTGGCCGAGCGGCACCGCAGTGTTTTAGCATTTATCGAGACCTACACCCTGGATCCCGTCTCCACCAGTGAAACGGAACGGTTGAACCAGGAGGATATCGTTACCTTAACCACCGCCCACAGCGCCAAGGGCGCTGAAAGCCGGGCCTGCTATCTCATTCGTGTGGAACCGGGAATGTATCCCCATGTCCGCAGTATCGGCGCCCTAGACGAGGAAGAGGAAGAACGCCGGATTTTATATGTTGCCATGACCCGCGCTAAGGATGAGTTGATCATCACCCGCACCTTTCGGCGTTTCGGGCCGATTCGCATGCATTACAGCGCGGCCAAGACCAATGATGCCACCGCCGATGCCTATTTTCTTCAGCAAATACCGGAAAAGCTGTTGGATCAGGAAGCGGTCCATCCCGATTTTAGCGGCTTTGACGATTATGAGGCCATTGCCCCCTGGCGCAAGAAAGGGTCCGATGATTGGTTATAATGCGTTGAGAGTCATCAGATTATTGTTTTACAAATAATTTGATTTTTGCAAGAATAGGTTCGTCATATCTTTAATTGAGTGACGTTAATCGATAAGCGGATCGTAATAATATGTACGAGTCATTTTACGGGTTTGCGGAAAAACCGTTCAAACTGACGCCGGACCCGGCTTTTCTCTTTTTATCGGCCGGACATGAAGAAGCCTGGGCACATCTGCAATACGCCATCTCCCAAAACGAGGGATTTATGGTGATCACCGGTGAGGTGGGCACTGGTAAAACCACCCTCTGCCGTTCCTTTTTAGAGCAGTTGGACGATACCAACCATGTAGCCTATATCTTTAATCCAAAAATGGATGCGCGGCAACTGTTGCAGGCAGTTAATGACGAGCTGGGGCTCACCTCCACCTCGTCGGATACCGTCAAAACCCTGATGGACCGGTTGAACTCGTTTTTACTGGAAAAAAAAGTTGCCAATGAAAGCGTTCTTTTACTAATCGATGAAGCCCAAAACCTTTCGGTGGATGTTCTGGAGCAGTTAAGGCTTCTCTCCAATTTGGAAACCGCCAAAGATAAATTGTTGTTGATTATACTGGTGGGGCAACCCGAGTTAAATTCAATTCTGGAATCCCATGAATTGCGGCAACTCACCCAACGGATTTCTCTGTACTGCCGTTTATCACCCTTGGGATTACACGAAACCAGCGCCTATATTGCCAGTCGGTGCAATGTGGCTGCCAAAAAGGCGATCATGCCGTTTACCGGCGCGGCTGTTCGGATGATTCATCGGTTTTCCGGCGGAATCCCGCGCTTGATTAATGTCGCCTGCGACCGGGCGTTGTTGATCGGGTTTAACCAGGAGGAACCTCGGATAACTAAAAAAATTGTCAGGAATGCGCTCAGAGAAGTTACTGAAATTGTAGCCGGCAAAGCGGCTACGCAGCCCCCCAAAAGACGCCGCCGGCCATGGAAAGTGCCGGCCATGGCTGCGGTGGTGCTGGCATTTGCTGTTATTGGATGGTTAAAATGGCCTTTGGTCAAAGCGGCCCTCGAGCCGCCCCAAACCCCATCCAAGGCTATCGTAACGCCACCACCATCCGATACGGGCAAGCAGCAGGCGCCGCAAACCTTGCCTTCGACGGTGGAGCCTGAAAATGCTGATCTGGCAACATTGTTGGAAACTCCGGCCAACTCGTTTGAAAGAGATGATGCGCTGTTAGCGTTGCTGGAGGCATGGAAAATACTGCCCCAGGAACTACCCCAAGGTGAAGTCGACGCCCATTTTGATGAACGCTATTTCCAGTCGGCGGGCATTGTGTATGGCCTTAAATTACTTCCGTTACAGGGGCCGCTGGAAGTGTTTATTCGATTAAACCATCCGGGGATATTGGTTTTTTGGGATAGCCGCAATCATCGAAGCGCCTATTTGGCCTGTGTCAGTCTGGACCCACAGGAAAACATCGCGGTTTTGGCCATTGGGAGTCAACACTATATCGTCGCCCTTGGGCAGGTGAATGCCTTCTGGTCCGGGACGGCGTATATTTATTGGCAGGATCATCTTGACATCGATGAGACGGTAAATCGGTTTACAGCCCCCAAAGCTGTCTCGGCCCTGCAAATGGGGCTGAATGCGATTGGACTGAAAAAGCTGCCGTTGACCGGTGAATATGATCATGCCACCCGCGAGGCGGTACGGTCATTGCAATGGCGGTTTCGATTACCGGCTGACGGGATAGCCGGCCCGGAAACGCAAATGTTGCTCAACCAGGTCTATTCCAAGGGTCGGTCACCCAAACTCTCTGCTCCCTTTACATCGTCGATATCGTTGGAACGTATGCAAATTAGAAAAGCGCCATGAGTACCATCCTGAAAGCGTTAAAAAAAGTGGAAAGGAAACGAGCGGCGCCCACTGTCAAACTCAACATGCCCAAGACGCCTGTTTTCCCCACGGTAAAGCGATCCAACGGACCTACATGGCTCGTCGCAGCCGGACTCTTGTTGGTAGTGGTTCTCAGTGTTGTGACGGGTTCCCGTTTTTTACAAACAGATACGTCCGCAACCGATGTGCAAAAGACGGATGAGGCTGTGGGTGTCGCAAATAAAAAAGCAATACAACCGCCAACCATCGAAAAACCGGCCTCCCGGGAGATACTGTCGGACAAGCTTGGACTGAAACCGGTTCCGACAGAACCTGAGTTACTCTTAAAAAGGCTGCAAAGAGCTAAAGAAACCGCTGCAACCAAGCCGTTATCCCAAGAAGTATTGGCGAAAAAGCCGGTTATCAAGCCGACCCCAACCTTACCGGATATAGCTTTAAGAAAACCGGAAGGTGCTGAAGCGGCCGCCGTACCCAATCCGTTGCCCGAAAAATCAAGCGCCCAACTATCGACGGCAACACCGAATTTTCAACCGCAAAATGCGGTTGAAAAGACGAACAACAGCCGGCAGGGCGGAAAAGATCCTGTGGCAAAAAAACAGCGGCCTAAAGCACTGATTGCCAAATCAGAACCGAAACAACCCTCAAGTCTGCCCAAGACACTTGTGCAACCCGATACAGCACCCAAAACTGATGCGACAGTTGCCAGAAAACCCCAAAAAGCCGATATCCCCGTCCTTGAAGATCGTAGCCTGGAAATTCAGGCTTTGGTCTATTCTGCAGATGCGGCCAAACGGATGATCGTTTTGAATGGCGAGATTTTACGCCAAGGATATGCCTACAAAGGCTATACCATAGAGGCCATCGAGTCTCAACGGGTTCTGGTTAGAAAAAAGGGTAAGGTCTCCGCGCTGCCATTCGGAAAGTAATCTGAACCGATCTCTTTTATTGTACGTTCGGGATGTATTCAATAGCAAGGCATTTTGGTGACTCGGTGTTGGCAACAATTGGAATTGTCCGGTTTTAAAACATAAACTGCCCGGTCTGCCCTTACCATGTAACGCCTCCTCAGGTCGCGACCAGCGCCTTGGGTAAACGTTCCTGATGGATTCCGAACATTCGCTTGCCGGGTCCTCTGGCCTGGGGATGAACAGGCCGGAATCGGTTCTATCCCCAACCGGCGTAACGCCAAGCCAAATTGTGTTGGATTGACTTTATCCACCTACCTGCCACATGCCGGTTGATTATATTCCCGTCAGGAGTTATCCCTTAAAAAAGAAGATAAGTCAGCGGCTGCCATTTTCCTATTGCTGCCCAAAAATTGGCTCACTTGTGACAAGTTGATCTTTGCCCTGTTGGCGCTCTCTGGTTGAATACGGTTTGCGTTGATTCTGATGCTAACACCGTTTAGGTCAATATGATATTTATAGGCTCCCAGCACATTTCCGCACATAACTATATCTCTATGGGCTTATATTATTAATTTGACTTCTTAGTTCAATAATTATATTAACGGCTAGGGAATATCAGTGATATTCGAGGTGGAGTTGGTGGCAGTGCCGTGTAGAAAGGTGACATTCCCATGCCGAACCGGAAAGACGGTTCAATTCAGAAGCAGACGTACGGAAAGATAGCTATTTAACTTCACGCCAAGATTCCATATCTTCCGACCAGAAGCAGGAGAGGGCGCTCATCGGGCTCTGGAATTTCGGAGATGAGTAACACGCTTCCCGAAACAGATGTTGTGGAAGCCCCGTGTCTGACATGCAGGTTCTACTGAAGCCCGCCCATAGAGGGAGAAGCAACTATGCGTTTTAATCTTAAAAAACTCATTCTAATTTCAGCAGGTGTGCTTTTTGTTGCCGTATTCTTGGTACTTGGCTTCGTTGACCTTAGCAAATGGATCGGTCCCGATGCCGGGGGTCAGCCCACCTTGTCGACCCGGACCAGAGTTGATTTGGCACGCCTCGTTGAAAAATCGGACAACCTTGGATCCGGGCAGAAAGCTGCAGAGACAGTATCCGGGGAGGACTCAAAAGGTAGGCATCGGGAGGCACGAGAAGATTCCGGGATATCCGATGTTCAGGGGATCTCTGGTAAAACAAAGGATTCGGAAACTGAAAAGCCCGCATCGGAGAATGACACTGCGAAGCCGTCGAACAAAGGCGAAAAACCGGAAAAGGGGATAGATGGCCAGGCCGCCAAGGCAAAAATTAGCAAAGGTGCGTCCGGCGCCGCCGTCAGTAGTGGACCATCGGCCACCGACGCCCCTAAGGCTGCTGACAAACGGAAGCCGCCATCCGAAGAGAAAAAACCGCCCGTTGTGGTTGTAATGCGTAAAGACGCCCCGGGCGATGACGGAACATCAAAACAAGCAAAAGCCTCCGATAAAGCGGGGGCTCCCAAAGACCATAAAACGACGAAACGGGCGTCCGGAGGGGACAAAGGGGCTCAAAAAACCACGCTGCAGCCGGACGAAACGGAACAAACCGGCGCCAGGCCTAAAACGCAAAAGGGCTCCGGCGCGGAGAGCGCCGAGGGTGTTGAAAAGAAACCGGCGGTTACCCTCGTGAAGGTGAAAGGTTCAGACAAAGGCGCAAAGGGTAAAAAGGAAGATGATGGAAAAGGGCAACCTCAAGCCGCCGGAAAGAAAGCAACAACCGATCAAAAGGGGGACTTGGCGAAACAGGTCGCGGCCCTCGACAACGGTGAAAAGCAAAAAGATATCGAATCAAAGGGGGCAAGTGCCGGAAAAAAGGTGGCTGCCTCCGCCCAACAAGATCCGGCGCATGGGAAAACAAAACCAAAAGAGGGTAAACCGGCCCCGGATGGCGGCGATAACGTGCGCAAAATCTACATCCGGAAAAACGAGGGGCGGATTCGAGAGCGACCCTCCCTGGATGCCCCCATCAAAACCACCTTGAAAGTGGGCACCGAACTTCTGGCAGGCAGCAAAAAGGGGGATTGGTATGCAGTGAGGCTGAAGGATGGCCGGGAAGGGTGGGGGCACCAGAGTATCCTTGGTGATACACCACCGACTGTGGCTGCTGCCTCTGCCGGGAAAGATCGAGCCACCTCGTCGTCAAGGAAAATCAACAGAATTCGCACCGAAAAACTTTCCGATCAAGAGATCCGGGTTGTTTTCGAACTCAACGGAAAGTATCCACCCAAAGAGTTCACCATCAAAGGCAAGAAGCCGAGAATGGTTTACGATTTTCCCAACACGAAGATCAGCGACATGGTCAAGCTCACCATGAATATCGAGAGCGGGCTCCTCAAGCGAATTAGAGTGGGGGTTCATCGGCGCCCCGCTCCCAAAACCCGGGTTGTTCTGGATTTAGTCGATAATCTTAATTTTGTGGCCAATCCGGTATTTATTGAGAAGAATAACTATTATGCGGTGGTGATCAGGCGCCAGGATTAAGGTTGTGCCCCCTGCCGTCCCATCTCGTCTTTACGCGTTGAGACCTTTGCAGGACATCTATTTTGATTCTTCTCCCGATTAGTTGCAGTCATTATGCCGCCAATATGCTGGTTAGAGTTTAAATCGACTATAATGGTTATCAACTGTTGAGCTTATGCGTCGGATTTGCGCCCCTTTTAAGAGCCGAACCATTTGTTATAAATTTTTTTATATTCCCCGTTCTCCACCAGCTTCAATAAAGCGATGTTTACTTTTTCCCTCAACGGGCTGTCGACCTGAAATGCAATCCCGTAGCTCTGCTCCTGAAAAATCTTTCCAACAACCTGGACTCGTCCGCGGCCCTTTTTTCGAGCGTAATGCTGAAGAACAGGCGCATCGTATACCACTGCATCCACGTAACCCGCCTCCAGTTGCGAATAGGCCGGCTTGATATCTTCAAACTTTATTGGATCGATCCCCTGCCTGATGAGATACTCCGCAGCAAGGCTTTTTTCAATGGTGGCGATTTTTTTCCCATAAAGGTCATCCGGGTTATTGATTTCACCGCGCAGTTCGTTTAGAGCCACGGTCGTGGTTACGCTGGCTGTAAAGTAGGCAAAAACAAAATAACCCGCTAAAATCCAGAAAAGCCCGAATAACCGACCCACCCACCCTTTGGGGGTCTTATCGCCATAACCAACGGTCGTGACGGTAACAATCGCCCACCAGACCGATTGCCAGATGCCGGTTAAATAGTGTTTTGAGAATTGAGGATTCGCCTTTCTTTCCAACAGCCAGATAATATGGGCGGCCGCTAAAACAACAAACAGGAAAAATGCGATGCCGTAAATCAGTCCCGGGGATAATAGAATGGTCCAAACCTTGTTAAGGATCGCTCCAAACAAGGTTTCGGAATTTTTGGTCACCATGATTTGAAGGCCCGATTCAAAATAGGGGTGGGAAAAATCGAGCTGCCGTTCCCTCCTTGAGGTGATTCCGATACCGGCAATGGCCAGGTCTGCTGCACCCCGTTTCACTTCATCGAGAAGCTTTGCCGTCGTATTGACGCCGTAAAGCGTATAATTGATGCTCAATTCATCGGCGATTTGCTCCCACAATTCGACACTAAAACCGGTGTAGCGCCTGTCTTGATAGATCACAAAAGGTTCCAGACGCTTAATGGCTACACTGATTGCTGGTTTTTTAATTGCCTCCACAGGATAATCTTTTGCTGGTGTGACTCTTTGGGGCAACGTTTGACCAAGGCTTGCGTTTTCGATCCAATGGTTCACTTTACTACGGTTTTTCTCAATCCATTTTTGGGCGTGACGGCGGATATCCTCATGGTCGTCTTCACCGTCAACCATCTGCGCATTTTGAGCATTGATATCTTCATAAGGAATTTGAACCAGCTCCGCCAATCGCCGTACCATTGGATTTTGTGATAAAAAGTCCGAGTTGGCCACAACACGGATATCACTAGGGGGAAATCCCATGGTGCAAGGGTTTGCAAGGCATCCGGGTACATTTTCCACGACACTCAATTTTTCTAATTGGGTTTGCCCTTGCGGTAAACTGGGGAAAGGCACTTGAATCCAGACGACGTCCCGACCGGGAACCAACTTGCCCGTTGTCCAGTTCGGGGTCCATGTAAAAAAGAAAATCGGCGCCCCTTGACGGTACTTTGCAATCGCCTCGGCCATCATGGGGGCATAATCACCCTGAATCTGCTCAATGGTATCGTTCAATTTGTAGGCGCCAAGGTGATGGGCGACATCTTTTCCGCAGGCCCACCCCTGGTTACACCCAATCAGATCCGCTTTCCCATTCCCGTCCTTGTCAAAGAGTTTAACGATCTCGGGATCTTTAAAGTCTTCAAGATTTGTAATGTTGTATTTTTCAGCCGTACTTCTATCAATCAGATAACCTTGCAGTGCTCCCGCCTTTACCTGAAATCCCACCGGTTCGACAGAACCGGCAACGCGATGATCCTGAAGATAGCGTCCGTGGGAAGGGAACCACCCATTGACCCACAAGTCAACTTCGCCTTTCGCAGCAGCAATATAAAAAGGGAGATTGTCCATCGTTTGGGGGTCGTCAACGAGATACCCTAACTCCTCCAGCAATTGTTTGTAAATCTCGGTGCTGAACCAGCCTGTATCCCATGATGCGCGCGCCATTTTAATGGCGCTCTTTTCCTTTTGCAGGGCCACATCGTCTTCCAAAACAGGCGGCTTATTGAGGTCTGATCCGTAAACAACGCCGGCGCCTGTTAGCAATACGGTAAAAAGTATCACCGAGATGCCAAAAGTAATGAGTATGCCGCGCCCAATTTTTAATTTCATAGTTAGCTCCTGATGCGTATCCGGGGTCGTTCGTGTCCGGTTAAGAGTCGCATAAATTCAACCAGACATGTCTCGCAGTAATCCGGTGAAGGCGATATGTGCCTTTCCTTGTTTGAACCCGAATTTTGCATGAAATTTTACCGGAAAATTATTTATATTTGATATTTCAGCTTGTTACCATATGCTTACTGTTATTTCAGATAATCAAGCTCCTTGGGCAGCGGAACCCCTTTACCCATAGCATCTTCACCATAGTTTGCGGCGGCCAATATCTGAAGATCACCCAAGGCTCTTTTGTCCCCTTTGAATATCACTTCAGTCACTTTTTCCTTATGAATTTTACCCCCGGCCCACTGGATATCGAGAACGGAGCTGGCGTCGAAACGGTCTTTACCCACCACCAATTCCACCGGACCGCCGTAATGCTGCACAATTTTGGCCACCAGCAGGCTGGGTCGGCTGTGAAACCCCAGTGGAACGGGAATCCCCACCTGTATTGCTCCGCGGGCCACATGGTCATTGAGAATGCCATGGGCCAGTTCCTTGCCCGTAGTGAGGTAATGGCAAACATAATAGAGGCCGTAATTGATGGTGTGATCGAGTAGCTTTTCCGGGTCAACCACACCGCGCAGTTTATCCTGAACCTTGCGATAGCTGTCTTTGTACCCTGCTTCGTGCAGGTGACGCTCATAGAGGTGGAGCAGGCGTCCCATCAATTGCAACAGATGAAACACAATGGAAAAGTGGCTGCGCAACTGTTTGAGTTTCCGGTCGGCATAGCGCAGCCCGCCGTAAATCACGTAGGTGTCAAAAGAGGATTGCAAATTGTGTACCAGCATTTCGAACCGCCGGACCTCCACCTCATTGACCTTGGCCGGAACGACCTTATTGATCTGCGCCAGGGTGTACGGTTTATAAAAGTCCAGGGTATCGAAAGTTTCGGCAATCCCTAAAAACTCACTGGCAATTACCACCAGATTGCGTTGCTGCTCTTGCTGGGCTTGGTCGTCAATATCCGCCTCAAGCGGTTCGGCGGTAATGATGGCGGGAAAATCGGCGGCATCAAAGCCCTCTTCCGGCAAAGGGATAAAATTACGCTGAACCTCCTCCAAAATGACAGGCGCTAAACCAATAATGCTGCCGTTGATAAAATCGATGACCGCGTTGCCTTTTTGCTCAAAGGGTTTTGTATCCGGAAGATTGTAAAAAACCAGACGGTTGTTAATATGTTTTTGGCAATAGCCCGCCAGGCTGAGATGCCGCATGGTGGCCGTTAGCTCGCGGTAAAAATACCAGCGGGAGCTGTTTTTGGCGCCGTGAAAATCCAAAAAATCCTCCAGTACCTGCGTGGTGCTAATCAGCTTGGAATAAAACAATTTGGTGAAGTAGGCTCGATCCGGTTGCAGTCCTTTGGTATAAAGGCAGCATTTTAGAAGATCGGATGAGAACAGGTTGATTTTATCGACAAAGGTGATCCCGCAAGAAAGTGCGGCTGAAGGGTTATTTAGATTGGTTTGAGGCATGCTGTTTTCCACAATTAAAGTGCCGGCCAAAGCCTCCCATAAGCCGAATTCTGTGCCCCTGATCGGTTTCCCGCACAGGGTTGACGATCATTCATCTAAGGACGCCGGTTGCCCGGAACGCCTCTTGCGACCTACCCGGAAGCTCGGACGGGCCGCCCGCTTCGCCTCCCTATTTGGTCTTGCACCAGGTGGGGTTTACCCAGCTTTTCCAGTCACCTGGAAAACTGGTGCGCTCTTACCGCACCGTTTCACCCTTACCGGGTTTGGCCAGGCGCCAAAGCCCGGCGGTTTGCTTTCTGTTGCACTTGCCTGCGCGTCGCCGCGACTCTCTGTTAGAGAGCACCCTGCCCTGTGGTGTTCGGACTTTCCTCTGGCCGCTGTCTGCGGTCAGCGATCGTCTGGTCGACTTTGACCGGTTTTTTTTATTGTATCGGGTTATCCCCAAAAAGGTCAAACATCCTCCCAATATATGATTCTCTGACAGTGCGGGCACATCCGCACCGATTCTTCACGCTGCAATTCATTATATAGTTGCGGCGGAATATTCATGTTGCACCCCATGCAAACAGCGCCGATGGCCGGCGCCACCGCCACATGATCCGGTTTTTGGGCAAAAATCATGTTGAACTTACGGAGATGGCCCGCTTCAATCTCTTTGACCACCTCTTCATAGCGCACGGTAATGGCCTTTATACGGGCCTGAATTCCCTCTTTCGTTTTTTCCAGTTCAGCCAGTTCATTTTTCAGGCGCCCTTGAAACAATTCAAAATCGGCTTCACGCACCTTAACGGTCTCTTTGGCCGTTTCAATCGTTTCTAAACAACCGATCATTTCATCTTCGATTTTGGAGTTGGTTTTATGAAAGTCTTCAATCTCTTTTAGTGTAGCTTGATACGCTTTATTGGTTTTCACCGCCCTCAAACGTGCATCCGATTTGGCAATCTGCTCGCTGCTCAGGCGGATTTCCAGCTCCATGTCGCGATATTTTTTATTCGCCGCTTCCAGTTGCTCTTGGCAGGTTTCCAGCTCCTGCAAAAATTGTTCTTTTTCAGCATCCAGTTGTCGGAGCTTTTCGGGAATAGCCTCCAGCTGAACCGCCAACGCATCTTTTTCCGATAAAATCCCCTGAAGCTTTGCTAACAGTCGAATTTGATTCCTAACCGACATAGTCTCCTTTCAACCAGCCCTTTAACCTGCAACGAAGCCGAACCAATTACATTAGATTTAAGCAGGCACAAATGGATCCTTTTCAAAATCGCACGCCTCAACGTTCACCCGGGCGCCGATCTCGTCCAGAAGGGCCTGCAGCCTTTGGGCCAGCGGTTCCACCATCAGATGCTCCGATGAAAAATGACCGATATCCAACAACGCCCGTCCCGCCGCTTCGGCATCCCGGGCATTGTGGTATTTTAAGTCTCCGGTCACATAAACATCCGCATCGGTGGCCAAAAACAGATCCATCAAGCTTCCGCCGCTGCCCGTACAAACCGCCGCTTTGTTAATTGCCATGTGGGGATTGCCAACATAGCGAAGCCATTGCAATCCCATACTGTTTTTGACCTGTCCGGCGAAGTGTTCCAGTGACAGAACCGAAGGTAAATGGCCGATCCGGCCGATTCCCGCCAGCGCATCCTCCTCGTTTGTATCGAGTAACGTGACATCAACCAGTCCGATGCGTTCACAAAAGATATCATTGAGCCCTTCCTTGGCGTTATCAAAATTGGTGTGGGCACAAAAAAGCGCCAATCGAGAGGCGATGGCGCGTTTGATGATGGATCCGGGATGGCGGCTGAGGTCCAATGATCGAAACGGTGTCATGATCAGCGGATGGTGGGTGATTAAAAGATCCACATCGGCGCTGCAAGCCCGTTCCACCACGTCGGGGAGCGGGTCCAAGGCCACCCAGACCTCTTTAACCGGCCAGGCGGGGTCGCCCACTTGCAAGCCACTGTTATCCCAGGTTTCGGCTAAATGCGGTGGGGCCAGCCTATCCATTAAACCTATAATATCGGCTATTTTCATAGTCATCATCGCTCGTTTGATATGCTAAATGGTGGGCGCACCAGGATTCGAACCTGGGACCGACCGGTTATGAGCCGGTGGCTCTACCAAACTGAGCTATGCGCCCGTTATAAACTGCAGGGTTGTAATCGATCGCTGATTATTTATCAATGAAACTTTTTAACTTGCGGCTCCGCGTCGGGTGCCGCAATTTCCGCAATGCCTTGGCCTCAATCTGCCGAATGCGTTCCCGGGTCACGGCAAAATCCTGCCCCACCTCTTCCAGCGTGTGGTCCGCCTTTTCACCGATCCCAAACCGCATGCGCAAAACCTTTTCTTCACGCGGCGTCAACGTGGCCAGCACTTTGCGCGTCTGCTCGGCTAAATTCAAATTTACCGCCGCATCCGACGGCAACATAAACTTTTTGTCTTCTATAAAATCCCCTAAATGGCTGTCTTCTTCTTCGCCGATGGGCGTTTCCAAAGAGATCGGTTCCCGGGCAATTCTGAGAACCTTACGCACTTTTTCAAGGGGGATTTCCATTTTCGTAGCGATCTCTTCCGGCTCCGGTTCACGACCCACTTCCTGCACCAGATAACGCGAAGTGCGGATCAGCTTGTTGATGGTTTCAATCATGTGTACCGGAATCCGGATGGTGCGGGCCTGATCAGCGATCGCCCGGGTGATGGCCTGCCGAATCCACCAAGTGGCATAAGTACTGAATTTATAGCCTCGGCGGTACTCAAATTTATCCACCGCCTTCATCAACCCGATATTGCCCTCCTGGACCAGATCCAAAAATTGCAGGCCGCGGTTGGTATACTTTTTGGCGATACTCACCACCAGCCGCAAATTGGCGCGGGTCAATTCCGCTTTGGCCCGTTTGGCCGCCACATAGCCCTGGTCTATCCCCGTTAAGATTCGTCCATATTGCTGATGACGAATCAGTGTGGTGCGCTCTTTAAAGGCGATCTGCGCTTCAATCTGCCTGATATCCCGCCACATCCGAATCAGGTCGTCCCGAGTCAAAGCACATTTTGGCTTGGCCCACTTGATAAAATCCTTCTGCTTGACCACCTTTTGACGCAACCGTGTGGGTGAAACGCCGATTTTCTCCCCATAGCTTTTAATCATCCATTTCATGGCGTCAAACCATTCCGACTGTGACCGGATGGTTTTTTCCATGGCATCCACCACGGGAACCTCGAGGCGCCACGCTTTAAGCAGCTCAAATATCTTTTTATTTCGACGGATAATCATCCGACGGAGTCGCCGGGCCGCCTGAAAGTCCAAGTCGTTGTTTAGCAGCTCACCCCTAAACGATTGGTTTTCTGAGTGAATTGTCTTTATTTCATGAATCGCCGCGGTGAACTTTTCCGTCTGACTGACTTCATCAATTTGCGCATCGCCTTCATCCACATCCTTTAGCACATACTTGGGCCGCAACTGCTGCTGATCGATTTTTTCGCCCAGATCAATTAGAATTTCCACACACACCGGCGCGTCAATGAGGGCGCGTAACACAGATTGTTCACCCGCTTCGATCTTTTTGGAGATGACCACTTCCCCTTCGCGGCTCAGAAGTGTCACCAATCCCATTTCCCGCAGATACATTTTGACCGGATCGTTTACCGCGCCGAAATCAGCAGCCCTGTTCTTTTTAGCTTTGGCCTTGGCGGCTCTGGCAGGTTTGTTTTTGGCTGCGGCCGTCCCATTTTCCACCACTTTGATCTTTTTCGCCAAGCACATGGTAATGACTTCGTCGATGAGCTGACTGGAGGTCGTCTCTTTGGGAAGCGTCTGCTGAATGGCATCGATGGTGATGGAGCCCTCTTTGGCCCCTTTGGCCATAAGCTTCTCAATTGAGTCCAGTAATTCTGTTTTGGCCCGGTTGCTTAAAGCTGTTCGCGCCGCAGCCATCCTCTTTTTTGTCTTGGCCTTTGGAGTGGCGCTCTTTTTGGAGACTGTCTCCTTCTTGATGCGGGTTGTTTTTTTCGGCAATGTTTTCTTTTCAGCAGTTATCTTTTTGACGGATGCCTTCCGGGTAGAAGCTTTTTTCGCGCCAGCACTTTTTTTACCAGGTAACGCTTTGGATCTCATTCACCCTCCGTATCCTACGTTCCATATTGTCAGCCATTTATGGAGGCTGGTCAAAAATCGTTTATCTACCGGGTCGTATCACTCGAATCATTAATTGCATTTGACTTACGGGCCGCTTGGCCCATCTGCTCCAGTAAACGGTTAACCTTCTCTTGATTCCCGGACGCCTCGGCTGCCTTAATTGAATCAAACAGGTCGTCTGTTTTTTGGGTTTGGCGCGTGTCAAACTGCCGGATCAAGCGTAAACAGCCCTTTTTGCTCCACCGCTCCTCTTTCATCGCCAATGCACTGATGATTTCCCGTTCTTTAGGGTCATCAGCGGTTTCAAGCAAGCGCGCAATATTAAACTCCTCGGTGTCATTAATTTCAATCACATGCCGGGCGATCTGTTTGATCCTCGAACTGGTAAAAAAATCGACCACCCCATGCTGTTTGACCAAGGAAATACCGGGCGCATATTGAATCATCATGGTCAAGAGTTGCACCTCCAGTTGATTGGCCTGCAATGTCCGCTCCGGCTCCGGGATGTTTCGGGTTGTCCCTCCACGTTGCCCAACAGAACGGGTTTTGGTCCCTTGATGTGTCCGCTCCAGAATAGCTGACTCATCCACGCCGATTTTTTCGGCTATCATTTTGACAAATAGACTCCGGGCCACCGGGTCATCCACCGCGGCCAGGAGCGGGCCGATATCGTTAACCACTCGTACCTTGCCGGAAACACTGTGTCCGTGCTCACGCAGGGCACAATCCAGTGCAAACTCAATCAGCCCCACCCCCCAGGCGGCATTCTCCTTAAACACTTCACCCCCAACTTCTCTCACGTAGGTGTCGGGGTCATACCCGTTGGGTAAGGCGAAAATCTTAAACTCAAGCCCCTGGTTGATGAAGAGGGGACCGCTACGCAGCGCTGCTTTGGCTCCGGCTCTATCACCATCAAAAACCAGGATCACTTTCTCCGGAAATCCCTTTAATTGCCTTACATGATCCTCGGTGAGCGCCGTCCCCAAGGTGGCTACCACATTGCGAACCCCGGCCTGGTAGAGGCTGATCAGGTCGGAATAGCCTTCTACCACATAGGCCAGTTTTTCGTTACGGCAGTGTTCACGGGTTAAGTGCAGCCCGTAGAAAAGACGCCGCTTACTGAAAATGGGCGATTCGGGCGAGTTGAGATATTTGGGCATTCCTTCGCCCAGTATCCGCCCGCCAAAGCCGAGAACGCGGCCGCTGTTGTTGGCTATGGGGAAAATCACCCGGTTTCGGAAACGGTCGTAATAGCCCGAACCGCTTTTTTGGGGCTGAACCAACCCGGCGGTCCGGGCGGTTTTTAACAGTTGCTTTTGGGAAAACACCTGCGTCAGCGCGTCCCAGGAATCGGGAGCGTACCCCATGCCGAAGGTATTGATGGTATCGGGGGTAAAGCCCCGTTCCCGCAAATATTTTCGCGCCGGCCGGCCGGCCGCTCCTTGCAGTGCTTTTGTATAAAACTTTTGGGCGATTTCATGCGCCTGGTATAGTTGCTCTTTTTGGCGCAGACGTTTTTGATCTTCTTCGGATAATCGGCCACGGGGCAGATCCACCCCATATTGAGCGGCCAATTGACGAACCGCTTCAGGGAAAGCGAGACGATCATATTTCATCAGAAAATGAAACACATTGCCCCCCTCACCACATCCAAAGCACTTAAAAATCTGCATCTCGGGATTGACAGAGAAAGAGGGCGTTTTCTCGGAGTGAAACGGGCAAAGACCAACATGGTTTCTTCCGGTTCTTTTTAGACGCACCACGTTGGAAATAATTTCAACGATATCGGCCCGGTTACGAACTTCGTCGATTTTTGCTTCAGGAATATAGTTTGCCAAGGACCGACCGCCTTTGGACAGTAGACTGGATCACCTGTTTGACTTTTTCAATCAAACAAATCGCTATTTGATTGCCGACAACCCCGAACAGCCCCATTCAAAAAAGCATACTTGCCATGGAAATTATAAATGTGATAAAATATAGTGATAATAGTGTGTTGTCAAGGTGGCTGCAGGTATAATTTCCTGAAATTGCGGAAATTGAAATTTTTAAAAACTGAGTCAAATTGGACATTGTAACCACAATCCCAATAGACCCTGAACGATACTGTAAGGCTCCCTCATGGCCCGCATTGAAGCGAACAACCGGATGTGGTGGATATTCTCACCGCGCTGTTTTATGACCGGCTCGAAGATATTTCCCCTACGCGACGAACAAAAAACCGGCGTGTCAGCCTAGAGAGGCCCAATAACGCCATCCTCATCCGGCATGCCCTTTACGTTAAGCGTTCAGCTGCTAGAATATAGCCCCCCATTGCGCCATTGACCCCCTTGTGTTACAAGCCCTTCTAAATTTCAACCCGAATTTTGCATGAAATTTTACCGGAAAATTATTTATATTTGATATTTCAGCTTGCTATCAATATGTTTGCTGTTATTTCCCAAACACTGTTTTGGTGTTTTGACATTGATAACAGTTGGTAAAATTTCATGCAAAATCCGGGTTCAAAGACCCCATGCCATAAATGAGTAACGTAACCGTTGGATAAGGAAGAAGCGATGGAAATCGGACCGCATTACGAAGTTCAATCAATGGAACTGGCTGACCAAGGTGACCGCAATATCGCCCTGGCCAAAATGCACATGGGCGCCCTTATGGAGGTGTCGCAGCGGTTTGCGAAGGAAAAGCCGCTGGATGGCATTCGCATCGGGTTGGCCTTGCACGTGACCAAAGAGACGGCCAATTTGGTTGCCACTCTAATCGCCGGCGGCGCCGAAGTGGCGATCACCGGCTGCAACCCGCTCTCCACCCAGGATGATGTGGCAGCGGCCTTGGCCCGCTCCGGCGTGCATGTGTGGGCCTACAAAGGTGAAACCAACGCAGATTATTACCGCTACATAGAGAACGTGATCAATTTTACACCCCGGATCACCATTGACGACGGATGCGACCTTGTCAGCGAAATCCACACGAAACATACCGAGTTAATCCCCGATCTCATTGGCGGCTGTGAAGAGACCACCACCGGAATTATCCGCCTCCGTTCCATGGAGCGTGAAAAGGCGCTGAAATATCCGATTGTCGCGGTAAACGACAATAAAACAAAGCACCTGTTTGACAACTATTACGGTACCGGCCAGAGCACGCTTGATGGTATTTTAAGGGCCACCAATATTCTCTTTGCAGGCAAAACCGTGGTGGTGGCCGGTTATGGAAGCTGCGGTAAAGGGGTGGCCAAACGGGCCAGTGGTCTGGGCAGTGACGTGATTGTGACCGAAGTGGCTCCGATTTGCGCGCTTCAGGCCCGCATGGACGGCTATCGGGTGATGCCCATGGAAGAAGCGGTGTCCGTGGGTGATATATTTATCACCGTAACCGGCAATAAGCATGTCCTTCGTCTGGAGCATCTGAAACGGATGAAAAACGGCGCTATTTTGGCCAATAGCGGCCATTTCGATATTGAAATTGATGTGGCCGCTATGACCGAGGCCGCCACCAGTGTCCGCAATATCCGGGCATCCATGGATGAGTATGTGATCGACGGCAAACGGATCTTCTTGTGTGGCGAAGGGCGTTTGGTCAACCTGGCCGCCGCCGAGGGTCACCCCAGTGAAGTGATGTCCACCAGTTTTTGCGGTCAGGCGTTGGCCTGCGAATATCTGGTAAAAAATCAAGGCGCCCTGCAAAACGAGGTGATTTTACTGCCCGCCAATATCGACGACGAAATAGCCCGTTTACAGCTCACGGCGATGAACATTACCCTTGACACTATGACTGAAGAACAGAACGCCTATATGCGTTCGTGGCAGGAAGGAACTTAACAGGCCGATACCATGATTTCCAAAATCGAACGGATCCGCAATATCGGTATCATCGCCCACATCGATGCGGGCAAGACCACCGTGACGGAACGCATTCTTTACTATACCGGCCGTTCCCACAAGATCGGCGAAGTCCACGACGGTGAAGCGACCATGGACTGGATGGCCGATGAGCAGGAACGCGGCATCACCATTACTTCGGCGGTGACCACCTGCCAATGGCAGAACCACGACATTCAAATCATCGATACCCCGGGACATGTCGATTTTACCATCGAGGTGGAACGTTCGCTAAGGGTTCTGGATGGCGCCGTGGGCATTTTTTGCGGAGTCAGCGGCGTGGAACCGCAATCCGAAACGGTCTGGCGACAAGCAGATAAATATTCGGTACCCAAAATCGCCTTTATCAACAAACTGGATCGTATTGGGGCCGACTTTGGACGGGTCGTCGCCATGATCAAAAAACAACTTGGCGCCAATCCGGCGGTTCTTCAGATTCCCGTGGGTGAAGGCGATGCGTTTTCCGGGGTGATAGATCTGCTGCATCTTAGGCAGATTGCCTGGCATCAGGATTCGCTGGGCGCCCAATTCGATGAAATGGATCCGGCCGGCGATCTCCTTGTAACTGCCAGACGGCACCGTGAGGCGTTGATTGAAACCCTGGCTGAAGTGGATGACGAGATGATGGAAGCTTATTTGAGTGAAGAAGATATCTCTGTTGACCGACTCACCGCTGTGATTCGTAAGGCTACCATTGACCTGAAAATTGTCCCGGTACTATGCGGTTCGGCGCTTAAGAACCGTGGTATTCAGCCTCTGCTGGATGCCATTGTGGAATATCTTCCCAGCCCCAAGGATATACCGCCGGCTGCCGGCCACCATCCTGAAACCGGCGAAACCGTCATCTGTCAACCCATCCCCGCAGGTCCTTTGGCCGGTCTAATTTTCAAGGTCTCCATGATGGAGGGCCGCAAGCTTTCTTTTGTCCGTATTTACAGCGGAACCCTCGCCGCGGGCAACTCCATTTACAATCCGACACTTAGTCAAAAAGAAAAGATCGCACGGATCCTGCGAATACACGCCAACCGCAAAGAACGCATCAATGAAGTGTCGGCCGGCGGAATTGTGGGGATTGTGGGACTCAAAAATTCAGGCACGGGTGAAACCCTCTGTCAGGAACATCATCCCATCCTTTTGGAACGCATAGACAGTTACAAACCGGTTATCTCTGTGGCCATCGAACCCAAATCCCATGCGGATCAGGAAAAGCTTGAATCGGTGATGGAGAAATTCATGCTCGAAGATCCGACCCTCTCCGTGCGTCAGGATGAAGAGACCGGGCAGACGATTCTTTCGGGAATGGGCGAGCTGCATCTCGAGGTGATCATCAGCCGCATGACCCGTGAATTCAATACCCATGTCAATGTGGGTAAGCCCCAGGTGGTTTACCGTGAGACCATTGAAACCGTAGCCCAGGCGTCGGCCGTTTTTGATAATGAGATCTCCGGCCAGATGCAATTTGCCGGGGTTACCTTGACCGTCAGCCCGTTGCCCCGCGGTTCGGAAAATAGTTTCACATCAATGTTGACCGCTGACACCATCGCACCGGAAATGGCCGCCGCCATTAAAACGGGTGTGTTTGAAGCGTTGGAAAGTGGAACGTTGATGGGTTATCCGGTGGTCGATGTTGAAGTGGCCCTGACCGATGTTCAACAAAAAGAGACCCAAAGCACTGAGCTGGCCTTTCGGGTGGCCGCCTCCCAGGCCTGCAATTTGGCGTTGACCAAAGCCAACGCTTTTTTGCTGGATCCCATTATGGAAGTGGAAATCTTGGTTCCCGAAGATTTTACCGGAGATGTGATCGGCGAGCTAAACCAGCGGGGCGGCAAAATCGAAGCCATTGAACACCGCCAGGAGGTCCAGGCAATTTGCGCGGTGGTTCCTTTGGCTAAAATGTTTGGCTATTCAACGGCGCTCCGGTCGGCAACCCAAGGTCGCGGTACTTTTTCCATGCAGTTCGCGCGGTTCGATAAGGCCTAAAGGGCATATATCGCTTCATTATTGCGGCTGTTGGGATGCCTACCGTCGCAGGGCTTTGATCCGGTCCGTGATCACCTTCTTTTTTTTCGGGTTTTTGGTCAATTGCAATGCTTTTTTATACTGTGCAATTGCTGCGGCTGCATCGTTTTTGTGGTCATACCAGCATCCCAGTTGATAATAGGCCTCGGCCCGGCGCCCCTTTTGGCCGTATACCCGGGCTAGAAAATAGGCATTCCGGTAATATGCGGGCATTTTTTGAGCCACCGCCTCAAAAGAGGCTAACGCCTCATCCGTATTGCCCAGCTCCAGATCGGTGCGCCCCAAATAATAGCGTCCCGCCAATTGTGCAGGATTTTGCGCCAAAACACTGCTGAGTACTTGTTTGGCCTTTTGATAGTGACCGGCTTTAAAATAAACCCGGCCCAAGTCACCCAGGATATCAGTATCGAAGGCGTACCGCGACACAACCTTTTTTAGCCTTTTGATGGCTGTTTCATAAGCCTCTTTGCGTTCCGCAACTAAAGCGGCGCCATACCGGGCCATGCCGTCGGTTGGCACCTTATCAATCCTATGTTGAAAAAACGCTTCCGCACTGTGAATATCCCCATACATCGCCTTGATCCGGTTACGAACCTTAAGAAAATCAACCGAGGTGGTGTGCATCGGCACCAAGGATGTATCCTCTTTTTTGCGCGCGATCCAACTGCTCAAATAGGCCACACGATCATCGGCCAACGGATGGGTACGTAAATAAGTGGGAATCTGATCCGTACCAAACCACTGTTGCTGACGAATTTTCTCCATTACCGTCAACAGCCCCTGGGGATTAAAACCGGCTTGGACCAAGAACTCCAACCCCAATTGATCGGCCTGGGTCTCATCCTCCCGGGTATAGGCCAACTCCATCGATTTTCCAGCGGCCACGGACCCTAAAACGGCGGCACTGGCGACACTTCCCACGCCCGTAGCGCCCAAGGCAATGGCCGATACCAAACCGGCCAAAGTGACGATCCCGATCTTTTTGGATCGCGCAATCCGGTCGGAAATATGGCGGGCATGAACATGGGTGATTTCGTGACCTAAAATACCAGCCAGCTCATGTTCGTTATCCATGGCATCTATAAGTCCGCTGTGGATAAAGATACTCCCCCCCGGCCCGGCAAACGCATTGTAGGAAGGCTTGTTGATCACAAAGAATTGATATTGAAACGGTTGCGGCGGCAAGACCCGGACAATCCGATTTCCCAGTGCTTCAACGTATCGTACCACTACAGGATCATCCACCATCTCAAAACGTTTCCGGACCTCTTGCATGAATTGCACAGAGAGCGCTTCTTCCTTCGACGGGGAAATAGCCTGTGCGGGTAAGGGAAACAATTCGGCCCCGCAAAAAAGCATGAGGGTGAATAAAATGGTTGTTTTTTTCAGCATGGATACTCGCTTTTATATTTAAGACACAGCAAACCGGTAATCACTCATGTCATGAGTCTCCGGCGATTTTGAAAACCGTTGGCAAGGCAAAACGTCCGGTTCATGAAGTCGTAAGAATCTTCAATACTTTGACTTATCATCATTTTCAGCAGGATACCTGAAAGTGCATCGCAAATGCAACCACTTACCCAAAATCCGCGATTGATTTTTTGTAAACCTGTTCATTGGCCCATGTCGGCCCAAGAAACAGCACCCCGTAGCCTTTTATGAAACTTAACAGGGCTATTTCATAGTGATTGTATAAAGTGATGGGTTCTACTATACTGTCTCTCCAAATTTAGCTTGATGAGTAAGCGCCCTGCTGAGGGAGTAACGTAAGAAATATGGATACGATCTGTACAGTTCAATTTTTACCCCATCAGAAAAGCGTCACGGTTGCCAAGGGGACGTCGGTCATTCGGGCGGCGATGGCGGCGGGTGTGCACATCAACGCTTCCTGCGGCGGCCAGGGTAGTTGCGGCCGATGCCGAATCCAAATTGCTTCGGGAAATGTTGAAGGCGGTTTATCTGACCGCATCGAGCCCGAAGAGATCAATCAGGGTTTTCGGTTGGCCTGCCTGACCAAGGTGATAGAAGATATCACCGTACAGGTGCCCATTGAATCGGAAGTGGATGCGGCGATTTTCAGTAAAGCCTCGGCGCCGCGCCAAACCGCCGTGATTAAAGAGTTCGATTTTGAGACCTTAAAAGAGAAAGGTTACTTCATTCCACCTGTCGAAAAGATTTATCTGGAGTTGCCGCCGCCCGACTCCCAGGATCGTCTCCCCGATGCCACCCGCTTGGTCAGCCATCTTACGGTTTCCCATAACGAACGGCATGTGGCGGTTGATATGTCGGTGATTCGCAAACTGCCCGTCCTTTTACGGGCCAACGATTTTAATGTGACCGTCACACTGGCCAGACCTGTGCGGGAATCGGCCAAGAGCCGGGTAATTCATATCGAGGGCGGTGATACCACCGACATCAATCAGGCTATCGCTATTGATATCGGAACCACCACGGTTTACGGGCAGTTGATTGATCTAAAGAGCGGCAAGGTACTGGCTGAAAACGGGCGGTTTAACTCACAAATCAGCTATGGTGAAGATGTAATCAGCCGAATTGTGTTTGCCGAAAAAGATGACGGTCTGGAAGTTTTACACCAAAAGGTGATTAATACCATCAACGAGGTTATCGGCAAAATTGTTGAAAGCGCCAAGATGGATCAAAACCGAATTTCAACCATCACGCTGGCGGGTAACACCACCATGACCCAACTTTTTCTCAAAGTGGACCCCAGCTTTATTCGCCGGGCGCCCTATGTGCCCGCGGCAACCCTCTATCCGCCGGTTCCGGTCACGGAGCTGGGCCTTGATTTAGGCGAACATGTGACCGCCTTGGTCTATCCTGCGGTGTCCAGTTATGTGGGGGGCGATATCGTGGCCGGTGTTATGGGTAGCGGCATGTACCAGGATGAGGCGTTGACCCTTTTTATGGATATTGGGACCAACGCCGAAATCGTTATCGGTAATAAGGAGTGGATGGCCTGTGCGGCCTGTTCCGCTGGTCCGGCCCTTGAGGGCGGCGGGATTAAATTTGGCATGCGGGCCGCCAAAGGGGCCATCGAGGATTTCTCCATCGACCCGGTCACCTATGAGCCGATGCTTTTGACGATTGGTGATGTCAAACCCAAAGGGATCTGCGGGTCAGGGCTGATTGTGACGGCCGCCGAGTTGTTTGAGGCGGGGGTGATTAACAACCAGGGTAAGTTTGACCACGAGTTGGATACGCCCCGTATCCGTGAACATAATGATGTCTATGAGTATATATTGGCCTGGGCCGGGGAGACCCAAATTGATCGGGACATCGCTTTAACGGAAATCGATCTGGAAAATATGATCCGTGCCAAGGGCGCTATTTACAGCGGATGCGTGACCTTAATGGAAGAAGTGGGTTTGGCCCTTGAAGATCTGGACCGGATCATCCTGGCCGGCGGCTTTGGCAGTTACATTGATCTTGAAAAGGCCATCACCATCGGGTTGTTGCCCGAAATCGATTTAGAGCGCGTGACCTTCATGGGAAACAGTTCGCTTTTAGGAGCCCGCATCAGCGCCTTGACCAATCGGATTCGGCGGGACGTGGTTCGCGTAACCCGCATGATGACCAGTTTTGAACTGTCAGATACCCCCTCTTACATGGAGCATTATGTGGCGGCGCTTTTCCTGCCCCATACCGACTTAAAACGCTTTCCCAAAGTGGTGCGAAAACTCGCCGGACGGGGGATTGAGTAACCCGCAAAAAGTGCGTCAAGCCGACTGTTCCAATCTTTTTTAATCCGCTTTTCCAAATTGATAACTACAATATATAGTGGTGTAGTCGCTTGATGATGGAAGTCCAAAATATGAACCTGATTCACGGTAACCTTTGGTTGACAACCGCCTGGAACCTTTATAAAAATTTCCTATGGAAAATAGATGTAATAAACGCCGGAACGACCTCAAAATCGGTGAAAACCGATAAATCATAAGTTGTCAAAATATCATTTTGAAAGGGGGCGTATTCATCCTAGGTCTAAACTATAACCCGGAAATTATGGATTATGAATTCCGGATCATCATCCGTCCATAACTTTTTAGTGTGTGAGAGGAGGGAACATTGGGCTTCGAATTTTTCAATGAATCGTATGCCGGTGGTGTCAAGGAAATCACCTTAGGGAAAGGCGATAACGCCGTTACAGTGGGTGGCGAGACTTGCTATCCGTTTTATCTGTTCGAAGGGGAGATGCCCCACAAACCAAAGATCGCCATGGAGATCTGGGATGTCGAGCCTGCGGACTGGCCCGAAGCCGCAGTGGCCCCATTTAAGGATGTCGTCAACGACCCGGCCGAATGGGCCAAAAAATGTGTAGATGAGTACGGCGCCGATATGGTGGCGCTGCAACTGAAAAGCACCGACCCCAATGGCGAGGATGCATCGGCCGAAGCCGCATCGGCTACTGTTAAAAGGGTGCTGGATGCCATTGATGTCCCCTTGATTATCTGGGGGACGGCCAATGTTGAAAAAGATGAGGAAGTGCTGAAACAGATTGCCGAGGATCATCAGGGGGCCAATCTGGTGATCGGGCCGGTGGATGATAAAAACCACAAAGGCGTCGGCGCCGCGGCCATGGGCTACGGCCATACCGTCATTGCCTCTTCGCCCATTGATGTCAATATCGCCAAACAGGTCAATATTCTGCTGGAAAACCTCGGTGTTCCCATGGATAAGGTCGTTATCGATCCTACCACCGGGGGGCTGGGCTATGGTCTGGAGTATACCTATTCGGTGATGGAGCGGCTGCGCATGGCCGCCATGCAGCAGGGCGACGATAAATTGCAGCTTCCCATTATCAACAACCTGGCCAACGAAATCTGGAAATCCAAGGAGGCTAAGCAAAGCGTGAATGAAGCACCGACCTTGGGTGATCCGGAACGCCGCGGTGTTTTAATGGAAGCCGTGGGCGCCGTAGTATATTTGCTGGGCGGCTCTGATGTCTTATTGATGCGGCACCCGGAAGCGATTCGTCTGACCAAGGCGTTTATCGATTTGGCCATCGATGGTGGTCAGGCGAATGAGGTTGCAGCCATTACCAAACAGTTGGATGATGTGGTAATTGATTACGCGGCCTTGGCCCCGGAACCGGATCTGACGCTGGCTGATAAACCTGAAAAGAAAGTGGCTTCGGAGAAAAAAAAGGCACCCGCCAAGAAAGCCGCGTCCGCGAAAAAAGCGGCCCCGAAGAAAAAGGCGGCTCCGGCTAAAAAGAAAGCAGTGGCCAAAGCGGTGAAAAAAGAAAAACCAAAAGCGGCCGTGGTTGAAGAAGCGCCGGACCCCGAAACTCAAGCGAAAGCGGATGCCAGAGCCAAAGCCGAGGCGGAAGCCAAAACCAAGGCCAAGGCGGAAGCCAAAACCAAGGCCGAGGCGGAAGCCAAAGCCAAAGCGGAGGCCGAAGCGAAAAAAACCGCCAAGTTGGAAGCCGAAGCCGATGTGATCCGCAAGGCCCGGGCCGAAGAGCGCAGGAAAAAGTATGCTGGTCAAAAAGATGCGGCAAAAAAGGATCCCGCGAAAAAACCGATCATTCCGGGAGCCGCATCACTAGAGACCATGATGAGCTGGCTGGACCGGATTCATCGCCGTTAATAAGGTTAGATGTAACCATATCGATAACTTATTAATGCCTCAGCGAAGGAGGACCGTATGTCAAGATTAGTTGCATTTGCCGCTATCCAAGGCGGGTACAACATCGTTTCCAAAGTGGAAGGTCGTCTGAAAAGGGCGTTGGACAGCCAAGAGGCCTCGACCAGGGTTGGTTTCCCCAACACGGCCTATTATCTGCCGGTAATCTACTCACTTTTGGGAACAAAGGTTGAAACATTGGAAGATCTGCAAGAGCCTTTAGGCTTTGCGCGTAAATTGTTACCTCCCCATATTCAGGGCCGACACCACCTGCCTTATTTGGGGCCGCTGCTGGATGCCGGTATGGCCGCTCTGTTTGCATTTGAGATTGATGAAGCGCTAAATTACCTTGAATGCCCTGATATGTATCTGCCCACCGAGGAGGTGGATCTGGATGCCGGCAAGATCTGGCTGGGTGCCGCCGATGATACCATTATGCGAAAGCGCGGGGTTGAATTTGTGGACGGCTCCGCACCCGGTTTTGCGGCCATCGTGGGTGCGGCCCCGGACGCCGAGACCGCCAAGATGATCGTGGAAGAATATCAACGCCGCAGTCTCTATATTTTCTGCGCGGCCAACCAGAACGGCACTACAGTGATTGATCAGCTGATTGAAGGCGACGTGCAGGTGGGCTGGAACACCCGTATCGTTCCTTTTGGCAAGGAAATTTCAGCAGCCATTTTTGCCCTTGGTTTTGCCAACCGTGCTGCTATGGCATTCGGCGGTGTTGAGCCGGGTGACTATAAAAAAATCCTGATGTACAATAAAGACCGTATCTTTGCCTTTGTGAATGCATTGGGTGATGTGAATGCCGAATGGGCTGCCGCTGCGGCTGGCGCTGTAAACTGGGGTTTCCCCACTTTGGCGGACACAGACATCCCCGAAATTCTGCCCACAGGTGTCTGTACCTACGAGCATGTAGTGGCCAATGTGCTTCATGAAGAGATGGTCCAAAAATCGGTGGAGGTGCGGGGCCTTAAGACCACTGTCTCCGAAATCGAAATTCCCTGCGCTTTTGGCCCGGCTTACGAGGGTGAGCGCGTCCGTGGCGCAGATCTTTTCTGCCAGACGGGTGGCGGTAAAACCCAGTGTACCGAGCTGGTTAAAATGGCCGATATGAACGAAATTGAAGATGGTAAGGTCAATGTGGTCGGCCCTGATGTGGATACCATTAAAGAGGGTGAAACCTTCCCTTTGGGTATATACGTGCAGGTGGCCGGCCGTGAATTCCAGGAAGATTTTGAGCCGATCCTGGAGCGCCAGATTCACCATCTGATCAACTATATCCAGGGAATCATGCATATTGGTCAACGGGACATCTCCTGGGTCCGGATCAGCAAAGCAGCCATCGAAAAGGGCTTTACCGTCAAGGATCTGGGTGTTGTGCTGCATGCCAAATTCCATCAGGATTTCGGCACCATTTTAGATAAAGTGGAGGTGACCCTCCATACCAACCAGGAAGATGTAGACAAAATTACCAAAAAGGCCCGCGGCGAATACAAAACCCGTGACGAACGGGTGGATAAGATGACCGACGAAGATGTAGAGACCTTTTACTCTTGTACGTTGTGTCAGTCCTTTGCACCCACCCACGTTTGCACGGTAAGCCCGGAGCGAACCGGTCTGTGTGGCGCTTACAACTGGATGGACTGCAAGGCCTCATTTGAGATCAATCCCACCGGCCCCAACCAGCCCATTGAAAAAGGGGCGGTGCTGGATCCGGATTTGGGTCAATTCAAGGGGGTCAACGAGTTTATCGCCAAAGCATCCCGTGGTGCTATTACCCGGTACAACTTCTACTCCATGGTCAATGAACCCATGACCACCTGTGGGTGCTGCGAGTGTATCGCCGCCATGCTGCCGTCCTGTAACGGTGTGATGACGGTCAACCGGGAGTATGCGGGTGAAACCCCCTGCGGCATGAAATTCACCACCCTGGCCGGTGTCATGGGCGGTGGGGCCTCCTCTCCCGGGTTTGTGGGACATTCCAAGTTCAACATCACCCAGAAAAAATTCATCAAAGGTGACGGCGGGCTGCTGCGCATGGTCTGGATGCCCAAAGATCTGAAAGAAGAGATCCGTGAGCGGCTGGAGCGTTCAGGTAAAGAACTGGGTGTGCCGGATCTCATTAACCGCATTGCCGATGAAACCGTGGGGATTACCGAAGAGGAGATCTTACCGTTCCTCCAGGAGAAAAAGCATCCGGCGTTGGAAATGGAGCCGCTGATTGGTTAATGAGATGTGCCGGATGGCGGAAGGCCTGCCTTCCGGCGCCTTTAAACCAACGGTTATGATCTTATGGGGATACAAAGCCGATGGCGCAATCCCAATCCATACGAGAAAACAAAGCATGAAGGCCATTTTGAAAACGCTCTTGGTTGTTACGGCCTTTACACAAAAATGAAGGAGAAGTTAAATGGCGTTAACCGGAATCCAAATTTTCAAGCTCCTGCCCAAAACCAACTGTAAAGAGTGTGGTGTGCCGACCTGTTTGGCCTTTGCCATGAACCTGGCTTCGGGCAAAGCCGAGCTGGACAGCTGCCCCTACGTTTCCGATGAGGCGCGCGAACAGTTAGCCGAGGCGTCGGCTCCGCCGATCCGGCCGGTCAAAGTGGGTAAAGGCGTTCGTGAGCGGGTCGCCGGCGGTGAGACGGTTCAATACCGCCATGAGAAGACCTTTTTTAATCCAACGCTTTTGGGCGCCATGGTCAATTCGGATATCGCGGAAAGCGATCTGGCCGGCAAACTTAAGAATTGGAACGCCCTGCAATATGAGCGGGTCGGTTTTAACCTGCGTCCGGAGCTGGTCGCCGTAAAAGATGTCAACGGCGACCCGGCGGCGTTCGCGGCCACCGCCAAAACGATTGCCGAAACCTCGGAATTTAATGTGGTGCTTTGCAGTGAAGATGCCGCCGTTATGGCCGCCGGTATTGAAGCATGCATCGCCAAACGGCCGATGATCTGTGCGGCCACCCCCGACAACATTGACGATTTCGGCAAGCTGGCCAAAGAGAACGATCTGCCGGTAGTGGCCAAAGCCGATTCCGTAGAAGCATTGGTTCCCTTGTCCGAAAAGCTGGCCGAGATGGGAATCAAAGATATTGTTCTTGATCCTGGTTCCCGCGAAATCAAGCAGTCCAATGAAGATCAGATTGCCATCCGCCGGGCTGCTTTAAAAGACGGCAATCGCGCCGTCGGGTATCCTACCATCACCTTCCCTTGCGAAATGGCGGCAAACACTGACATGGAGACGTTGATCGCCGCCATGCATGTTGCCAAGTACGGCGGAATCGTGATCATGTCGGATATGACGGGCGAAAATATCTTCCCGCTCCTTTTGGAGCGGCTCAATATCTACACGGATCCGCAGCGTCCCATGGTGGTGACAGAAGGTATTTACGAAATTAACAACCCCGATGAAAACTCCCCGGTCCTGGTCACCAGTAACTTTGCCTTGACCTACTTTATCGTTTCCGGTGAAATCGAAGGCAGCAAAGTACCCGCCTATCTCTTGATCAAGGAGACCGAAGGGTTATCCGTGCTGACTGCTTGGGCGGCGGGGAAATTTTCCGGTGATGATGTGGGCCTTTTTGTCAAAAAGAGCGGCATCATGGACAAGGTGAAACACACCGAGGTGATTATTCCCGGATATGCCGCCGCTATTGCCGGTGATGTGGAAGAAGAGCTTCCGGGCTGGGATATCACTGTAGGGCCGCGCGAAGCCGCCCATCTGCCGGGATTTTTAAAAGAGAAGGTAGGCGCCTAGTTTACAAGGGCTTTTAAAACCTCTTGAATAGCGGTGCTCCATTTAACGCGACGATGTGCGCTTGTGGCGCATTATACCTTACGTTACGGCGCCTTGAACCTGTATTGCGATCATCGTGGGCGGATTATCTTAATCGTCCAAAGAGGCGCCCACGTATGAAAAGTCGCGTTAATGATCATTGCGAGGAGATTGCGCATATCAATTTAATAACCCATAAGAGAGTGGAGGGAAGATGTTACTCATCGGTGAAAGTTTAAATGTGATCTCAAAGAAGATCGGACGCGCGTTTAAGGAGCGTGACCCCAAGCCGATTCAGGAAGAGGCGCTGTTTCAAAAAGAGAAAAAGATGGACTACATCGACATCAACCTGGGACCAGCCAAAAAAGACGGCCACGAACTGATGCCGTGGGTGGTTGAAGTGGTTCAGGATGTGGTGCCGGATATTCCCTTGGCACTGGATACTTCCAATATCAATGCGATTGAGGCCTCTTTGAAGGTGATCAAGCCGGTTCCTTCGGGCGCTTCGCACATCATCAATTCGATTATGGTGCGGCCGGAGCGGTATGAGAAAATGGTGCCGCTGGCCGTAGAATACGACGCCGACTTTATCGCCCTGATGTGGGGGCCGGAAGGGCTTCCGCGCGATGAAAACGAGCGGGCGGCGCTCTGCGTGGAGCTGCTCTATTTTGCCAACGAAACGGGCATTCCCAACGAGAAGATCTGGGTGGACGGGATTGTAACACCGGTCAATATTCAGCAGCCCCAGGCCATCAGCTTGATGGAGTTCCAGGGAATGTTGCCGGATATTTGTCCAGGCGCAGTGAGCACCTGCGGGTTGTCCAATATCTCCAACGGGCCGCCGGAACATCTACGCCCCATCCTCAACTCAACCTACATGGTCATGCTGCAAAAATACGGGATGCATTCAGTCATTGCCGATCCGCGGGACGACGCGCTGATCTCCATTGCCAAGGGTGAGCGTCAGGATATTGTTGACCTGATCTACGACATCATGGATGGCAACGAGCCGGACATGGGCAGCCTTTCCAAGGAACTTCTGGATTACGCCAAGACCACCAGTGTGATCTTGGGTAAAACCCTCTATTCGGACAGCTGGCTCGAATTGTAGGCGAATTCTTAAATCGTTATCTGTCAAAACCTCGACTGGAGAGTTTCAGTCGGGGTTTTGTGTTAAATGCCGAGGCTCTCCAAATCCTGCCTTGACGGGCAGGCGCGGAGACCTGCCTCTACCAGGTGAGAAAGGTAGGGGCAACTCTCCGTGGTTGCCCCGTTATTATCAAAACAGAGCTTTTAGACCAATCGCGTTCCCAAGCTAAAGCGTGGGAACGAGAGAACTCCCTCTTTGAAAAGGAGGGGCGTATTTCGGCAGTGCTGTTTAGTTCAGAATCGTTCCGCTAACGCCTGATAAACCTTTTCCGCATGCCCTTTGACCCGGACGTTGGTCCAGACCTTTGCAATATAGCCTTGAGGATCAATGAGAAAGGTAGTGCGCACCACACCCATAAATTCCTTGCCGGACATCTTTTTCAGCCGCCAAACACCGTACTGCTCCATCACCTGGTGATCGGTGTTGCTTAGCAGGCGAACCTTCAATTGGTATTTTTCGATAAACTTTTTATGGGCCGCTTGACTGTCCGGGCTGACGCCCAAAATGGAAGCATCCAGCTTCGCAAACCGGGAGATCAAATCGGTGAAATCCCGGGCCTCCCGGGTTCAGCCGGGAGTGTCGTCTTTGGGGTAAAAAAAGAGCACCACCCATTGGCCGGTATAATCTGAAAGGGCAACGGATTTACCGTCCTGGTCGGGCAAGGTGAATGCAGGGGCGAAATCGTTGGGTTGTAACGGCTCGGTCATTTTTTGCTCCTGTTGCAAGATTAAGGTTTGTTTTTAAGGGTTCATTCGGACAATTTCCATTTCAAAGGTAGGTCGGCATCCCCATGCCGACATGCAACGGTCGGCGGCAAAGGGTTGCCGCCCTACTATATGTGCTGTTACGCATTCCACAATTAAATGGTCAAACCCCCTGGCTGGCAGGTACGAGCCCCTTGGTGACCATGGCGGCGGCGGCAATGGCCTGACCCAAACAGAGACCGCCGTCATTGGATGGAACCTCGCTGTGGGTAAAAACGTCCAGCCCTTTTGACGAAAGCGCCGCCACCATCCCGTCAAGCAGCCGCAAGTTTTGAAAAACACCGCCGGATAAGGCCACTTGCTTTATTTGGGTGGTTTTACTGATCTGAGATGTTACATCGCTAAGGAGGCGGATCAGGGTGTTGTGAAACCGCGCCGCGATGATCGGTACAGGAACATTATTCTGGAGATCCCGCACCACGCCGGTAATCATCGGCCCGGGTAAAATCTGGATCGGCCCTTGGTTTCGCCACTCATAGTTATAAAAACCGGTCTCGTTTTCATCGGCGGCGTGTTCCAACAGCATGGCGGCCTGGCCTTCAAAGTTGATCACTTGTTTTAGGCCGCACAGCGCGGCCACCGCGTCAAACAGACGGCCGATACTCGATGTCAGGGGCGAGTTTAGACCGGTTTTAACCATTTGCGCCACCACGGATAATTTTTCCGATGGGATGGTATCTAAAAATGGCAGCCGCACACTATCCAGATGACCGTAAGTGTCAATAAGCGCGCTAACGCCCATACGCCAAGGTTCTAAAATGGCGCTGTTGCTGCCCGGCATGGGAAGATAGGCCATGTGGGCGGCCCGTTCAAACGTTTCGGGGTGTACAATCAACACCTCGCCCCCCCAGACGGTGTCGTCATCACCCAGCCCGGTACCGTCAAAGGCCAGCCCGATCACCGGCCCGGCAAGATGGTTTTCGGCCATGCAGCTGACAATGTGCGCATGATGGTGCTGCACAGGGACTTGGGTCATGTGGGTCAATGTGTTGGCATACCTGGTGCTTACATAATCCGGATGAAGATCAAACCCCACAATTTCCGGCGTGATTTCTAATATGCGGCTCAAATGTTCAATGGTTTTTGTAAAAAAGGCCAGCGTTCCCAAGTTTTCCAGGTCCCCGATATGCTGGCTGATAAAAACACGGTCGCCTTTGGTCAAACAGATCGTGTTTTTTAACAACGCCCCCGGCCCGAGGGTGGGGGGCGATTTTGTTGTTAAAAAAACCGGAACGGGAACATAGCCGCGGGCCCGCCTTAGAAAAAATGGCTTTGGGGAGGCGCACCGCACCAGCGAATCGTCACAGCCGATCAGGATGTCGCGGTCATGCACCAGAAAAAAATCGGCGATTCCCTTCAGGCGGTCAAAAGCGTCGTTGTTGTCGATCACCAGGGGCTCACCCGATGCGTTGGCGCTGGTCATTACTAAAACCGATACCGGTGATTTTAACAGCAGATGATGCAGCGGCGTATAGGGCAGCATCACCCCAAAATAGCGATTGCGCGGCGCCACATCGGGTGAAATGGTATGGGTCTTTTTTTGGCGGATCAGAACAATGGGCCGTTCTTTACTTTGTAAAAGACCAATCTCCTGTTTTGTAAGACGGGCAAACCGGTTGATCTCATCAACCGATGCGGCCATCAAGGCAAAGGGCTTTTCCTGTTCGCGCCCTTTTCTTTGGCGCAGCCGGGTGACTGCCGTAGCATGGGCGGCATCCACAGCCAAATGAAAACCGCCCAGTCCTTTGACTGCCAGTATATGGCCCCGGGCCAGCAATCTTCGGGCGGCGCTGATGGCGTCAGTCGCTTCCACAGGTTGCCGTTTTGAATCGAGCAACGCAACCCGCGGCCCGCAAACCGGGCAGGCGATGGGCTGGGCATGAAAACGGCGGTCAGTGGGGTTGCTGTATTCCTTCCGGCAATCGCTACACATGGCAAACCCGGCCATGGTGGTTTGAGGCCGGTCGTAAGGCAGGTCGGCGATAATTGTGTAGCGCGGGCCGCAATTGGTGCAATTGATGAACGGGTGCGCATAGCGACGATCCGCCGGGTTGTTCATTTCATCCAAACAGTCGCCACAGACGGCCACATCCGGAGAAATCAGGGTCGAACGTTCATGGCCACCCGCAGAGGCAATAATGGTGAAATCGGTTGTTGCTCGGAAGGGGATTTCCAGCGCCTTAATTTTAGCGATATGCGCCAGAGGCGGCGCGTCATCTTTCAACCGCTGAACAAATTGGCCAAGTTGGGTTTTATCGCCCTGGGCGTGGATGATAACGCCGGAACCGGTGTTGGCGACATCGCCGGTGATACCCAAGTGCCGGGCCAGATGGTAGACAAAGGGACGGAAACCGACACCTTGGACGATACCCTCGATTTCGATACAACGTGCGGGCATGAGATCATGTTTTGGAAGAGTAGTCGATACGCTCTCCGGTGGCGGCTTCCAGCTCGGCAACGGTTTCCTTTAATATCCGTAAAGACTCCCGGGCCGCCGCCGCATCGATTTTGTGGATCGCAAAGCCCGCGTGAACGATCACCCAGTCGTTGACGTGAGGATCTTCCAACAGCAAAAGGCTCACTTCACGACGGACGCCATCCACATCAATAACAGCGGTATCACCGTCGATACTGGTAATTTGAGATGGAATGGCAAGACACATAATGGCGCTTTCCTTTTATACAACCCGCTGACCAAAGCACATACAATCCGATGGTTGGCACTCGCCTTCCGGCCGCTTTTGATACGATACCGCCAGGCTGTCCAACTCTCTTAAGGCCATTTCAATGACAGCATCGATCTTGGCGCGGGTTACAGGGGTCAATTCAGGGATTAGGGTTTCAGTATCAGCGGGCTCAATACCAATGATGACCGTTTCAGGCACTTTGTCAAGGGCCTGGCATAAAGTGAGGGCTTCTAAAAAATCGACCTGGTGTAAAGAGTTCTTGGCTCGCAACCGTTCGGGAATTTGGTCTCCCGAGAGCCGGTAGAGTTCACCGGGTGTGCCGTGGTTACGGATGCAATCAATAACAATCAAATGATCCGCCTGGGAAATAAAGCCCAGCAGATTGACACCCAAAACGCCCCCGTCAACCAGGGTTACCTGTTCGGGGAAAGTATAACGGGCTGCCAAGTTTTCCACCGCGCGAACACCGAAACCTTCATCGGCAAAAAGAGTATTACCGATGCCCAAAATCATCAGGCGAGAGGTCTTATTGGGCAATGAGGATATTTCCTTTGCGATCAATATAGACGGCCCATCCAGTTGTTTCCGGATGGGCCGCATGTTTACATGATGGGTGCAACGTTTTGTTAAACCGCCTTGACTTTATACACCTGATTGGAATCCGGATCAATCACATGAACACCGCAGGCGATACAAGGGTCAAAGCTGTGGACTGTACGCAGCACTTCCAGCGGTTTTTGGGGATCTGTCACCGGTGTGCCGATGAGAGCCTCTTCCAGTGGGCCTTTTTTCCCGCTTTTATCCCTGGGACCTAAGTTCCAGGTGCTGGGTACCACATACTGGTACTTTTTGATTTTGCCACCCTTGATTTGGATCCAGTGCCCCAAAGAGCCGCGGGGAACATCATTTAGGCCAAACCCTTCGCCCGCTTCAGGCATTTCCCAGGCCTGGTAAGTGGCGGCGGCGCCGCTTTTCACCTGCTCTATCAGCGCGTTGATCCAGGTGCCGAGTTGCTGACCAATGACCAGGGCTTCAATACCGCGGGCCGCGGTTCGCCCCAAAGTAGAGAAAAGAGCTTCCACCGGAACGCCAAGCTTTTGCAATACACTGTCCACCACTGCCTTAATACCCTCATGGCCCTTGGCATAAGCCACCAGCGTCCGGGCCAGCGGACCCACCTCGCACGGCTCGTTTTCGTACCGTGGCGCCTTGAACCAGGAATATTGCTTATCATCCGGTTCGTAGGCCGGATTTTCCTGCAGCGGTTTGGTTTCACCCTTAAAAGGATGGTTGGCGTCTCCTTTTTCGTACCAACTGCGGGTAACATCCTCGGTGACCGCCTCTTGCTTGGCCTCTTTCACCTTTGCGATGTCGCGGTTAAAGACAGCACCGCGGGGCATAAAAAGGCTGCCCGGCTCTTCATCGGATTCGGGGAACTCGCCCCAAGCCATAAAATTGGTGGTGCCGCCAATGGCGCCCCAATCTTTATAAAAAGAGGCGACAGCCAAAAGATCAGGGATATACACATCCTCGATAAACGCTTGGGTCTCTTGGTAGAGGGCCAAGAACTCGGCGATTCGATCGGGCGTTAGATCTTTCACGCAGGTCACGCCGCCGATGGTCAAGGTTTGCAAATGCGGATTCTTGGCCCCAAAGATGGCGTGCATCCGGGCTGTACGGGCCTGCAGCCTTAACGCTTCAATATAATGGGCTGCGGCCATGAGGTTGGCTTCAGGGGGCAATTTGTAAGCGCTATGCCCCCAGTAGGCGTTGCTAAACGGACCTAATTGACCACTGTCCACAAAGGTCTGCAGCCGTTCTTTGACCTGTTTAAAATAGGCTGCGCCGCCCACCTTGGCATTGCTTACATTATCCGACAGCGCGGCGGTTTTAACCGGATCGGCCGATAGCGCGCTGACAATATCAACCCAATCCAGGGCGTGCAGATGATAAAAATGGACAATATGATCGTGTTGGAACTGGGCGCCGTGCAACATATTGCGGATGATGCGGGCGGTTTGGGGAATTTGAACGCCAACGGCCATCTCGACTGCCCTCGCCGAGGACAGATAATGGGTGTACGTTCAGACCCCGCAGGAGCGCTGCACAAAAAGCGGCGCGTCGCGCGGATCCCGCCCCTCTAAAATCAGTTCAATTCCCCGGAACATCATGCCGGAGCTCCAGGCGTTGGTGACCTTGCCACCCGCCACCTCAACCGCAACCCGCATGTGCCCCTCGATTCTGGTAATCGGATCAATGGTAATTCGCTGTGCCATATCATCTCCTCTTATTCAAAATGGATTTGCCTAAAATGAACACATCACGATTGAGCGTTGTCGGCCATGATCAGGCTTCTTCAAAAAAAGGTGTCATCTCATCCCAGAAATCCGGTTCACTGCAACCGATACAGGGATGCCCGGCCTCAATGGGCCAACTGGTGCCGTCGTTGAATTTGGCGATGGGGCAGTTATTGTAAGTGTCGGGCCCTTTGCAGCCGACTTTGTAGAGGCAGTAGCCCAGTGCCGCTTCTTCAGAACCAAACTGTTCCACAAATTCGTCGCTCTCGAAATGGGCCCGGCGCGGACATTGATCATGAATGGTTTTACCATAGGCAAAAAGAGGACGGCCTTGCTCATCCAACTCGGGCAGCTTGCCCAAAAGCAGATAATTGACAATCGTGCCGACCAGATTGACCGGATTGGGCGGACAGCCGGAAATGTTGAGAGTCTGTATCCCCAGCGCCTCACCGACACCCACATAGCCACCCGGGTTGGGCGCCGCTTTTTGAATCCCGCCAAAAGAAGAGCAGGTCCCCATGCAGACGACACCTGCTGCTTTAGGGCATACCGCTTTGGCAATTTCGAGAAATGTTTTACCACCGATTTTACCATAACCACCTTCAAAACCGGTGGCAATGGCGCCTTCAACCACGCAGATAAACTTGCCGCTGTATTTTTCCACAGCGTTTTTTAGCTGCTCTTCGGCCTGATGCCCGGCAGCGGCCATGATGGTTTCGTGATACTCAACGGAAAGCGTTTCCAATACCAAAGTGTCCAGATAGGGATAAGTGGTCCGCAGCAGTGATTCAGAGCAACCGGTGCATTCCCCAAAGTGGAGCCAGATCACGGGCGCCCGCATCGCCGGGTTGGCGATGACCTCCGCGACCTTGGTCACAGATCCGGCTGACAGACCCATCGTGGCGGTCAGCGTCGTACAATACTTCATAAAGTCCCGGCGGCTAACTCCCCGCTGTGCCAGTTTTTCTTCAAGCGATTGTTTCGGATTCATTGGCACCTCCTTAAATGGTTAGCAGTGGCCGTACTAATGATTGTAACTCGACTCAAACGTCATCATTAAAATGCAGGGTCTTAAATAAATGAATCTGATTAAGTGTATGAAAAAACGTATACACAATCCATCAACATTTTTCAAGTTCAATCTTTACCCAAAATCCGCGCTTGATTTTGTGCAAACCGGTTCATTGGCCCATGTCGGCTAAAAAAACAGCATCACGCAGCTTTAATAAAGCGCAGCGAAATCAGGGACTTTTCATTCGTCCGTTATAAGGTTGAAACCACCGTCTTTAAGACGGTCATCTTTTAGATAGCAGTATGTATGTAGATACGGATCACCCCCGGCTAAAGCCGGTGGTTTCGTCCAGTCGGCGTAAACAACCACCCCATAAATGGGGTGGCCTTCCGACCGATCATTAAAACAACGTTGACGCACCACAACCCATCGTCTTTAAGACGATGGTAATTTAGTCTCCGAATTCACCCTCGTTCATAGGCATCCGGTTGCATACGGGTGATTTTCCCGGACATGCTCATAACAGCGTTTCAGGTGTCAATGTGCCCGGTTAGCCATTGCGGCCGACGGTTTTTCAGGTTGACCGTGAAAAAGCAGCTACCACCGGAAAGGCGCTAGCGACGGTATCGAACCATGGCGGGTGGTGTTTTCCGGTTGTGTTGCAATGTTTCTGTTCCTTGATTTCGTTCTTCAATCAAGGCTACAGGCTGTATCATTTCTGAGTTGCCGTAAATCTTCCAAACCACGGCGGCGGCCGTTGCGCATGAGAACAAACAGTACCCGCCGGGGGCATCGCCCGCGCCGTTGCCGGGCTTTGGCAGGTGTATGTCCAGGTTTTTCAAATCCGTTCCCGCCGCTATCCTTCCTTTAATTGCGTAATCGCGGTTTTGGGATTTAATATCAGACTTGACAGGTATGAAAAGCCGTTTTAATATTGATCCCAAGAAGGCAAGCCATTTGTCTTCTGTTTGTTCAACCTCCTTCAACCTAAGGGCAGCTCTATCGGGGCTGCCCTTTCTTGTCATTCAACTGATGTTTTCAATGGCTGCTTAGAATCCTTGTGGATGCTGTTTTTGCTTTAAAAATCGAATCTGATTCGATAAAATAAGCAGCCGTCAAAACATGCTTCGGACATCCATAAAGCGTTGATCAAGGGAGGTACAATGAACCTCGAACGGCTGTTGACCATGGTTTTGGTTGTGTTGCTCCTGTTATCAACCGGATGCGCGGTTAACAGCACCGGCCCCACCGACACGGGCTGCGCCATTACCGAAATCGAGTGGAAAATCACCCGCAAGGCCGAGTTGGCGGCCTTTAGATGTCAGCACAGTGAAACAACAGATCCGCCTGCGCTTTTATTTACCGCTGCTGTTCAAAACAATACTCTCAAACCGTTACGCTATCGTTTGAGTGTGGTGATACCCGATTTAAAAAAGGCCATCGGCCATCTGGTTCCCCGTAAAGGGGTTCCACCTGTGGTCAATCCGGGTGAAACGGAGCAGGTGACCCTCGTTTTCCAAGATACCACCCAATGGCCGGAAAAAGCCGAAGTGACCTTGATCGTGCTGCCGGAACAGCCGGAGCCTCCTGCGAAGTAACCATCCGGGATTTTTTTTCAGCCTATACGATTTATAAGGCCTTTGCCGTTCATTGTGTCTATAGACACGCACACGCCAAAAAATAGCACGGCATTGGGGCATAATTTGTTTGACTTTGCCGTCGAATCATGCTTTTTCCGCATTTTTAGCCAATCCCGTCACAACTGAACTTTAATTTATAGGGAGGATACGGTGGAACCGGAAACGATCCTTTACAGAAAAAAGAATCAAGTCGCCGTGATCAGGCTTAACCGGCCCAAGGTACTCAATGCCATGAACAAGCAACTCTGGATTGATTTAAGCGCCGCTTTGGCCGATGCCCAGGAAGATGATACTGTTCGTGCGGTAATTGTGACCGGTGAGGGCCGGGCTTTTTCCACCGGCGCCGATTTAAAAGACGCCAAAGACCGCTCTTTGCAGGATTACCGGATCTACCTTGAGCATCTGCAAGAGACCTCTTTGCAGATCATCCGCTTTGAAAAGCCGCTCATTGCGGCCATTAATGGCTACGCCCTGGGTTCGGGCTATGAATTGGCCTTGGCCTGCGATATTCGCATCGCAGCCAGAGATGCCAAAATTGGCTTTCCGGAAGCCAAGGTGACCTCTTCGGTCACCGGGGGCGCTTTTCGTCTGCTGCCGGATCTGGTGGGGCCGGGAAAGGCGGCGGAGCTGCTCTTTACCGCGCAATACGTTGATGGTGCTGAAGCGGCGCGGATCGGTTTGGTCAATGACGCTGTAGAGGCCGATCAGTTGATGGAAAGCGCCATGCAAATGGCCGAACAAGTTGCCCAAAACGCCCCCTTTGCCATCAAGATGATCAAAAAGGGGCTGCGCATGGCCCAAGATGAGGCAAGCCTTGCAGCGATCATGGATTTTGAAGTGGAAGGGTGTCTGGCCTGTGTCTCCACAAAAGAACGGCAGGCATCGTTAGACCAATTTGCAGCCCGCAAAGAATAGGGGACCCGTATGTCATTGGAACGTATCCTGGACGCCAAGTCAGTGGCCATTGTGGGTGCATCGAAAAATGTCACCAAACGTGGCTACCAGGTAGTCCGCACCTTGTTGGATGAAAAATACGAAGGGGCCATCTACCCGGTCAATCCCAAAGAGAAAGCGGTGCTGGGCTTGAAATGTTACCCCAGGGTGGCCGCCATTTCCGAACCGGTGGATCTGGCCCTCATCGCGACCCCCGCTAAAACCGTGCCCATGGTGCTGGAAGATTGCGGCGCCAAAGGGGTGGCCGGCGCAGTAGTGCTGGCCGGTGGGTTCAGTGAAGCCGGTCTTGAGGGTAAAGCCCTTGAACAAGAGATGGTGGCTGTGGCCCAAAAACACAATATCCGCATCATCGGCCCCAACACCTCTGGCGCCCTTAATTTTAAGAGCCATATGAATCTGGTGGGAATTAAAAATGCACCCGGAGGCGATATTGCGCTTTTAACCCAAAGCGGCAATATGGCTTTGACCCTGATTACCGAGGCGTCGGTCAAAAGCGACAAGGGGTTTACCTATTATGTAGGCGTGGGCAATGAGGCCGATCTCAATTTTCACGAATATCTGGACTATTTTCGCCAAGACCCCGACACCAAGGCGATTTTGATGTATGTGGAAGGCTTGCGCAAGGGCCGTGCATTTTTGCAATCGGCCCATCTCACTACCGCCAAAAAGCCGGTGATTCTCTTTAAAAGCGGGCGTTCTTCCACGGGCAAACGGTCGGCCGGCTCCCATACCGGCGCCCTGGCCGGCGATGCCAAGGTGGCCAAAAGCGTCTTTGAGCAGGCCGGGATAACGGTCGTTGAAAATTCCGATGAGCTTTTTCCCGCGGCCGAAGCGCTTTCCTGTTTGCCGCCCATTTCTAACAACCGCATCGCCATATTAGCCGATGGTGGTGGTCACGCCACCATTGCGGCGGACAAATTGAGTGATCTGGGCGTTGAGTTACCAGAGCTTGCCGAAAAGACCCAGGGCATACTGCGTGAAATCCTGCCCACCGCAGCATCGGTACCCAATCCGGTGGATGTGGCCGGCGGTACCGATTCCGACCCGCTGGTCTTTGCAAGGTGTGCCGAGGTCATGCTGGCCGATCCCAATGTGGGCGGTCTGCTCATCGTCGGCCTTTTTGGCGGCTATGGTATCCGTTTTGCCGAGGAATTGACGGTGATTGAAGAGGATGCCGCCCATCAAATAGGCAAGATGGTGCAAATAACCCAAAAACCCATTGTGCTGCACAGCCTCTTTACATCGCTGTCGCCGCGCCCCGTTGAACTGATGCGCTATTACGGTATTCCGATCTTTGACTCCTTGGACATCGCCTGCAGTTGTATCGGTGTTTTATCCCGTTACGGGAACCATCTGGCCAAACAAGCCGCCATTCCCGTCTTTGCGCTGGATTGGGGCAAGGGTGCTGTGGATAAGGCTCAACAAATGATCGTTGCCGCCGGCAAAGAGGAGCGCGCGGTACTACTGGAGCCTGAAGGCAAAAAGCTTTTGCAATGGCACGGTGCGGCAACATTTGAGGATGTGTTGGCCGCCTCGGCGGATGAAGCGGCGAAGGCGGTTGCTGACCTTGATCGGCCCGTAGCCATGAAGATCGTATCGCCGGATATTTTGCATAAAAGCGATGCAGGTGGGGTAATGCTCAACATCAAAACCGCCGAAGCGGCTGAAAAGGCCCACCACCGAATCATGGCGGCGGCCAAAGAATACAAGGCCGACGCAGATATCCGCGGCATATTGATATCACCCATGGCCGAGAGCGGCGTGGAGGTGATCATCGGCACCAAAATGGATGATCAGTTCGGGCCGGTCATCATGTTCGGCGTCGGCGGTGTGTTTGTGGAGGTGTTCAAAGATGTAGTGTTTCAACTATTACCGCTCACAGCGGAAAGCGCCGCGCAAATGATCAACAGCATTCAGTCGGCGTCCATTTTAAACGGTCTTCGCGGCAATCCGCCCGCGGACAAAGCGGCGTTGGCGCAGTTGCTGCTCAAAGTGTCGGAGATCATTGAGGCCTATCCCGAGATCATTGAGATGGATCTCAATCCGGTGATTGTTCATGCAACGGGTGTTTCTGTGGTGGACGCCAGGGTGATTTTAGGCGATTAACCTCATTTAAATGAGCCAATTTCAAAACGATTTAGAGCCTGTCGACAATTAGTATATAGTATGATATCATCGCATAAAAACCGTCATGGGAGGCTATGCGATGCAAGACCGGCACACATTAAGAAATGATCAATGGGAGCGGATCAAGGATGCATTACC
>Ga0209457_1000036_pt1 | contig 58786 bp, 57 predicted proteins | sample WorMetHEROISLAND_5_FD_187410 | JGI IMG/M metagenome (GOLD analysis project Ga0209457, IMG submission 187410) | Marine gutless worms symbiont microbial communities from Max Planck institute for Marine Microbiology, Germany - Olavius sp. 5 HERON... ... | reverse complement strand
GCAGCGTAGGTGTCGATGAAAAAGAAATAAAGAGTTACGTTGAGCACCAAGGACACCAGGATTCAGGTCAGCTTCAAGTGAAGCTGTGATGTATTTTAGAACCCCGCGCATGCGCGGGGGTATCTATCGATGCTATAGGCGTTACCTTCACGGTAATGATGAATCAGACTGTCCCAAAAACCCGGACATAGGTCGAATGCATAGTATTGATTCTTCGCTGCTATGAACACATCCGAATCGATGATATATAGTTGCTTTGTGTTCATGGGAAATTAAATCCCAGTCGATTGGCGTACTTTTGAAAAGCGCCACCGCGCAAGCCGGTCAGATCATAGGCTTCCTTAAAGCTGACGCGGCCTTCCTTCGCGGCGCGGATGACCTGAAGGGCAAACATTTCACCCACGCGGGTGTTTTGGTTATGATAGAAGTCTCCCCCTCCCGTTCTTCCTGGTATATGCTCTTTCTTAATGTATTCGCGATAGAATGCGAAAAACATCTCCCGATCTACCAGACGCAAGTCCATTGCACGGCGACCTGCCACGATGGGACTGACTTTGAATTGCCCGGCAAGCCTTTTGAACGGTTGAGCCGCATTTTTTACATCAGACCAACTCGCTTTCAGTTCTTGTGCGGGAACAAGAAACTCCGCCGCCGCCTTATCACAAAAACTCTCAATTTCCTGGTCTCCTGGGAAAATACCTGGAAATCCAGACACACCCTCTTGGCCCAACCAGATGTGCGCCAGTTCGTGAACCAGGGTGAACATTTTCGCCGACTTTGCATCGGCCCCGTTGACGAAAATGAGCGGTGCGTAAATATCGCAGAGTGCAAATCCGCGAAACTCTTCAACATTCAGCTTGCGATGCGTATTGTTGCCGACAATACCGTTGATCACTGCCATGACGCCTAATTTCTCGATGGCGCGGCGTAATTTACCCACGGCACCTTCCCACGTACCCACCTTGGCGGCCCATCCATCACCGAAATTGACAATGCGCCGCATTTCTCGCCCGGTAGCGCTCGGATCGTCAGAAAGTCGGGCGCTTCCCACAAAATCCAACGGTTCCGCCTCACATTCAATTTGCATCTCGCGCAGCCACGCTTGGCGGCGTTGCATTGCGTAGATCGTGTCCAGTAAGTCGGGGCTTGGACGTCCTATATGCTGGTTGCCGACAGTACGAAGATCGGGAATGGGAACGGATTCTTCGGGAGGCTCCGGAAGGAAAAAATAGCCGAAGGGCGTGTGCGTTGCCTGGGCGAATTTTTCAAGCTGTTTGAATGTGGGGCGCTCCTCACCACCCAGCCAGGCGGGCAACTTATGGAGGGCCTGTTTCTGCGCCAGTTCATCAACGCTGCGACCGACCCGTTCACAGGCCCATAAAAGCAAATCAGGTTTGACATCAACACGCATCGTAGCGACCTTCCGATTTGTCAATCATAGCGTTTTAACCCAGGTATGGCAACATGGCTAATGGCGGCGTTGAAAATCCTCATCACGCACGTCGATCTTGCCGGTAACCACTTCGGAGATCAGGGTGGTGCGATACTCTCTCAGGAGTTCGATCTGTTTTTTGAATTTGTCGATGGTGGTTTGTTCATTCGTCCGTTATAAGGTTGAAACCACCGTCTTTAAGACGGTCATCTTTCAGATAGCAGTATGTATGTAGATACGGATCACCCCCGGCTAAAGCCGGTGGTTTCGTCCAGTCGGCGTAAACAACCACCCCATAAATGGGGTGGCCTTCCGACCGATCATTAAAATAACGTTGACGCACCACAAACCCATCGTCTTTCAGACGATGGTAATTTAGTCTTATCGTTTGATATTGTAATGTCGATATTTTCTATTTGAGCATTGCTGATGTTTTCTTGTGCTGAACCACTAGCCGTCAGTACAATCAATTTTTGAACGGTATTGCAGGACAAGATATAGTAGAGTAGTTTATTGTGAAAACCAACTTTTGCCACCCTTTGGTTAATATAAAAGCGTCTTCGGGTTCTTCATCAACAAAGGTGGTTTTCCCAGTTGTAGCTCCAGAAAGGGCAATCAAAGTGTCATTTCTTTTAATCATAAAATCATCTGCTATTTCTAAATGATCCGGTACCTGTTTGCAGCGATCCCATTCAATACTCGGCTTTATGTCACCTATTCGTATTACCGGTAATCCAACATCAACAAATGAGTCACTTTTAAAAGCAAATCCTCCCTGTAATCTTTCAATATATTTGATTTTTTTTAACTGCCCACCCCTCCGGCACCGCCCCAATCCACTCTACACCGGAATCCTTATATTTCGGATAGGGCTTCATGCCAGCACCTTTTTTTCAAGCCGGGCGGCCTCGTCCTCCAGCTTCAGAATATCCGCCCTGATTTCGTCCAAGGAGCGCAGCGGCTTGGACTCATAAAAATACTTGGTGAAGTTGATCTCATAGCCGGTCCTGGTTTTGCTTTTGTCAATCCAGGCATCCGGCAGATGGGGTTTGACTTCACGTTCAAAATGTTCCTCGATGGTCCGGGGCGCCAAATGACCGTTTTCATCTTTACGCAGGAAGGGGATCTTTTCAAAATCACGCAACGCGCTGTCCGGATTGGGATTGCCTTTGCGGTCTTTAATGATATTGCCCTTGTCATCTTTTTGGGGTCTTTCAACGGTCACCCGCCAGTAGCCGAAAAAAGCGTTGGGGAAAATCCTGCAAAATTCCTGCTCCTGAAAATCGCCATAGATATTGGTGATAAAGCCGATTTTTCATCTTCCAGTCCGTCCGCGGTAAAGGAGTTGCCGAACTTGATATTGGCCGGGTTCTGACCCTTGATGAGCATATCGTCTTTACAGGTAGCGTAGGATTCCGGGTTGATCTCCTGGCCGAAAACCTCCAGTTTGGCCTTGGGATTCAGGTCGTTCAGATAGCTCTCCGCCACCGACAGCATACCGCCGGTGCTGCAGGCCGGATCGTAAAGGGTTCTCACAAGGCCCGGTTCCCTCAGCATATCGCGGTCGGTGATAAACAGCACATTGACCATCAGCTTGATCACCTCGCGGGGGGTAAAATGCTCCCCGGCGGTCTCATTGGAAAGCTCGGCGAATCGGCGGATCAGGTCTTCAAAATGAGATTAGATTTGTCCCTGAAATTAACCATGAGTGATTTCATCCTTCACAGTGTAACTGTAAAAACGACAAATTTAGCTGTTGCTGTATGGTGAGGCGAATAACTTGTTGCTAAGATTGCGTTTCTGTTTATGTAACAATAGATTATCTGATTCTCAAGATATTTGCATAGTCCCCCCTGCTTTAAAAAGCGTTTAGCACTTTATTTAGGAAATGTCCGGTGTGGCTCTTTTTATTTAACGCCAACTGTTCCGGTGTCCCGCATCCCACCACTTCGCCGCCGCCGCTTCCCCCTTCCGGTCCCAGGTCAATCAGATAATCGGTCGATTTGATCACATCGAGATGGTGCTCGATGATAATGACGCTGTTACCGCTCTTCACCAAGCGATTGAGCACCGTAAGCAGTTTGACGATATCTTCCATATGCAGACCGGTCGTGGGTTCATCGAGGATATAAAGGGTGTTTCCCGTACTGTTTTTCCCAAGTTCCCTGGAAAGCCTCATCCGCTGCGCCTCGCCCCCTGAAAGCGTGGTGCTGGGCTGACCCAGTTTGACATACTCCAGCCCCACATCACATAGGGTTTGCAGCTTGGCGGAAATGGCCGGTACGGCTTTAAAAAACGAATGCGCCTGGGCAATGGTCATGTCCAGAACTTCCGCGATGGAGACCCCTTTATAGCGAACCCCCAATGTTTCGCGGTTGTAGCGTTTGCCTTTGCAGAGCCCACAGGCCACAAAGACGTCCGGCAGAAAGTGCATCTCCACTTTGATAATACCGTCTCCCCGGCAAGCCTCGCAACGGCCGCCTTTAGCGTTAAAACTGAAGCGCCCGGGACGGTAGCCCTTGGCGCGGGCATCGGGCGTTTTGGCAAAAAGATCACGAATCGTGGTGAAAACGCCGGTATAGGTGGCCGGATTGGAGCGCGGTGTCCGTCCGATGGCGGTCTGGTCGATGTTGATCACCCGGTCGATGTGTGCCGTCCCTTCAATATTGCCGCATTTCCCGGCGGCCGCCAACGACTGATGGAGCCGCTGTTTCAGGTGCGGATAAAGCGTCTCAATCACCAAACTCGATTTACCTGATCCCGACACACCGGTGACGCCAATCAAGCAGCCCAGCGGGAAAGATACATCAATCGCCTTTAGGTTGTTCTGAGTCGCACCGTTGATGGTAATATGGCGGCCATTGCCCTTGCGGCGGCGTTTGGGAATTCCAATGGAGCGTTTGCCGTAAAGGTATTGGCCGGTTAACGATTGGGGGTGTTGATGGATCGTCTTGGGCGGACCGTTGTAAAGGATGTTTCCACCATGAATGCCGCCTCCGGGCCCCATGTCTACGACCCAATCGGCGGCACGGATCATGTCGAGATCGTGCTCCACCACCAAGACCGTGTTTCCCAGATCCCGCATCTTTTTCAGGGTTTGAATCAATTTCACAGTATCTTTGGGATGTAGTCCAATGGAAGGTTCATCCAATACATACAACACCCCGGAGAGCTTCGACCCGATCTGGGCAGCCATACGGATGCGTTGACTTTCACCACCGGAGAGAGTCCGTGCGGGCCGGGCCAGATCTAAATAGTCCAGGCCGACATTTTCCAAAAAACCAAGGCGTTGATCAATAGCCGTTAAAATGGGCCGGGCCACGGCTTGTTGCTGCTTTTCCAATTTTACGTGTTTGAAAAAACGGCGCATCTGACGGATGGGCATACGCGCCGCCTGATGGATACCCCGACCGCTGATGAAAACGGATCGCGCCACTGGATTTAACCGGTGACCCTCACATAAAGGGCATGGCTGCGGGCTCAAATACCGCCGAAGCCGCTTTTGGGTTTTGGCCGATGCCGCCCGGGACCATTGCCGCTCCAAAAGAGGGATGACGCCTTCATAAGCCGAAGGCTCATCCCGGGGCCCGTCAATGGCGCCTTTGATTGGGATTGTAACCTTTCCGGATCCCCAAAAAACGGCTTTAACAAAGTCGGGCGGCAGTTGGTTAAAAGGGGTGTAGATATCTGTTTGATAAAGGTGGGTAAAGGCGTCCAGAAAATCAACAAAGTAAAGTGAATTGCGGCCGGCCCATACCTCCACCGCACCTTCTCGTAGCGATAGCGACCGATTGGGAACAATTCGATCCGGGTCGAATTGATCCACTGTGCCCAGACCGCTGCAATGTTTGCAAGCGCCCTGGGGCGCATTAAAAGAGAAAAGGGCCGGGGTGATTTCCGGAAGCGGTATTTGGCAATGGGCGCAAACCGGCCTGTCGCTGAAGGTGAGCGTGTTATCGCCATCCACCTCCACCATGACAGCGCCATCGCCTTGAGCGGCGGCCAACTCCAAAGAGTCGGCCAACCGGTTTGCGAGGGATGGCTTGGTGATGAGCCGGTCGATAACCACTTCAACCCCTGACGGTTCCTTCTTGGTCAACGTTTTGATGGCGTCATTGATCTCCAGATATACCCCGTCGATGCGCCCCCGGGCAAACCCTTGACGCATCAGGCGGGCCAAGCAATCGGCCATCTTTTCGTCGATTTCCGGTTGGATCGGCGCCATGATGATAATTCGGCGGTCGGCGCCCAGGGCGGTGATTTCATCCACCATGGTATCAATGGAGACGGTTTGGATCGGTAGGTTGCATTGGGGGCAGTGGGGGCTGCCGGTTCGTGCAAAGAGGAGCCTCAGATAATCATAAATTTCCGTTACGGTCCCAACGGTGGAGCGGGGGTTGTGATCGGCGCTTTTTTGTTCAATGGCGACGGCCGGCGAAAGCCCGTCAATAAAGTCGACGTCCGGTTTATCCAGACGATCCAGGAATTGCCGCGCGTACAGTGACAACGATGCCACATAGCGACGTTGACCTTCGGCATAGATGGTATCAAAAGCCAACGACGACTTGCCCGACCCGGACAACCCGGTGGTGATCACCAGTTGGTTACGAGGGAGCGTCAGGTCGATGTTTTTCAAGTTATGTTGACGTCCGCCTTTAATGATAATGTCGCCGGCCACATGGCTCCTTTTTACTCAAACCGTTCTTGAAAAAGATTGTAGCGTGACCGTTCAGGAATGTAAATTCCCGTTTGCAGCGCTCGTTAAAATGGAAATATTAAAGTAATAGATGAGGGGTAAAAAAGATGAAAATAAATGAAAATCAACGGAAATAGAAGTAAATGGAAGAACGTTGATTTTGTCAAAAAGAACCCATGGACGGCTGATGTAGCTAAAAAAACAGTAAAAACGGCCGATTTATAAAATCCTGTGTTATAAGGCAGTTAGCGTGATCATGTACTAATGGTGAATGATTATAAATGGTTAAGTAATGTTTGAATTCGGTTGGGATTTTTCGTAAAAATGGATGCGATCTAAGTTGACGTCCTCTTATCGGCTGTTTATAAAAGGCGCCACGTTGAGCATAGTTCATTTCACCTCAATGTAATCCGGTTCAAATACCGCAATATCCATATAAATTATTTGGATTATGGAATATCCGCGATGAGTGGTGCGCTTACAACAGAATCTGTTGCGATGGAAAAAGAGCGGAGCAATCATGGAATCTGATTGGAAAAAAGTTAAGAGCCTGATTCGCAAAAAAATTCCCGATCAGAGCTATCGTATGTGGATTGATCCGATCCGTTATAAACGTTCTGATGATGATCAGGTCACCCTTGTTTGCGCCAACGGGTTTTCCCGTAAACGCATCCGGAATCACTATCTGCCCATGATTGCCGGAGAGCTTACAGATCTAAAAGGTCAGCCTGTTGATGTGATCTTGGTGACGGCGCCCCCGCGTCCGGTTAAAAGACGGAATCAAACCGCCGCAACAAGGCAAATGCCGCTACCGGGGATGAATGTGCGGGTTCAAGGGGGTCGGTTTCTGCGCAAGGATTTTACCTTTGATCGATTTGTGGTCGGCGGGTGTAACGGATTCGCCTATTCCGCTTCGCTCGCGTATGCCAGCAGTCACCGGCCGGGGCACCCCGGTATTTTTTTGATGTCCGGTCCGGGGATGGGCAAAAGCCATCTTTCCCAGGCGGTGGGCCACCAGGTGTTACACACAACACCCACTGAAAAGGTTTATTACACCACCGCCGAGGATTTTACCAACGAGCTGGTGCAATCCTTTAAAACCGGCTCCATTGATCAGTTTAAAAGGCGTTATCGTGATGAGTGCGATGTGCTGTTGATCGAGGATGTCCAATATCTGACCGGTAAAGAGCGGACCCAGATTGAATTGGCCCATACCCTGGATTCACTTTACGAGATGGGTAAACGGGTGGTTTTTTCCAGCACCTGCGTACCCCGGGAGATTCCCAAACTCAACCCGGCCTTGCGATCACGCCTTTCAGGCGGCCTCATAACGGCCATTGATCCACCCGATTTTAAAACCCGCGTGCGGATCTTAAAAAAGAAGAGCGAAACAGACCGGACCCGGATTCCGCTGGAGGTGCTGCGCTACCTCGCTGCTGAACTAACCGCCGATATCCGGCAACTGGAGTGCGGCCTTAACAGTATCTTAGCCAGGGCGGCCCTCATCGGCGCCAAAATTGATCTAAAACTGGCCGAGGAGATTGTGGCTACCATCCGCACCAACCGGGAGCAGATCTCCATTGACCGGATTAAACGGTTGATTTGCAAGGAGTATGCCCTAACGCGCAAAGAGCTCATTTCCAAATCGCGTCAGCAGCGTATTGTCAAACCGCGTCAAATCGCCATGTATCTGGCCCGCGCCTATACCGACGCGCCGCTGCAGGAGGTGGGGCGCAGTTTTAACCGTTACCACGCCACGGCCCTTTACGCCATCAGTGCGGTGGAAAAAGGAATTCGTGAAGAACCGGGATTTCGTCAGCAGGTGGAGCTGCTGCGCCGAAAACTCGAGACCGGAAGTGAATAGAACGCCCGATTGAACCAGTTGGGGGTCGTCTCACGAGCCGGAATCCACTATAAGAGACCTTTGCATAACACCCCTTTTGGTCCAATTTCGGCGTCCGGCTCAAATAAATAAAAAGCCGGCCAAATCACCGGTTTGTGCCGAGCAGGTTGGACAGACGATATATCATATAATATAGTCATCGGTTTGAAAAAACACAATATCTTGTACGTGAATCTCTTGACCTAGCCATCCAAAGGTTTATTGGCAGCCGCATCTATTCTGAGCAGATCAAGCAATTGGGGGTGAATATGGGTATTGGCGGCCACAATTTCAAGTTGATCGATCGCAAAAGGTTGATTGCCAAAATTGGTCACTTTGGCGCCGGCCTCTCGGGCAATAAATTCGCCGGCAGCGGTGTCCCATGGTTTGAGCCGCTCTTCCCAAAACCCGTCAAAACGGCCGCAAGCCACAAAGCATAGGTCCAGCGCCGCCGAACCCAGGCGCCGGACGGCCTGGGCAGCCAATACCAGCCGGTTGAACCGTTCCAGCAGGATGCCCGGGTTGGCGTTAATATCATAGGGAAATCCCGTCACCAGCAGGCTCTCCTCCATTTGGGCGGTATTTGAAACGGTGATATTTTTATCGTTTAAAAAGGCGCCTTGATCGATAACGGCGCTAAAGGTTTCACCGGAAACCGGGTTGGCAACGATCCCCATTTGGGTGATCCCTTTTTCCTGAAACGCTATGGAGACGGCAAAAAGAGGCAGCCCGTGGGCGAAATTAGTCGTGCCGTCCAGCGGATCGATTACCCAGCGACTTTCAGAGGTGTTGGTCGAAAGTCCACTTTCTTCAGCCAAAATGGCATGATCGGGAAACCGTTTTTGAATCACCTCGATAATGGCCGCTTCGCTTTCGATATCGGCCTGGGTGACCAGATCCTTAATTCCTTTTTGGCGGATATCAGGACGATTTTCATAGTAGAATTGCAGAATTCCGATGGCGTTGGCCACTGCGTCCCTGGCCGTTTGGATAACTGGGTCAAGATGCATGGGCCTTGATTACTTTACCTGTCGATAAGGTGTCAAGGGGCAGTACCGGAAAAAACAGCTCCAAGAATATTATATTGAAATCGACCGGAAAATGGGGTATCGAACATACCCGGCAATTAAACCGATACCGCCACTTTGGGAGCATTGCATGGAACGGATCAAAACCGATCTTGAGGGTCTTGTCATCATCGAACCAAACGTATTTGAAGATCCACGCGGTTTTTTTATGGAGACGTATCATCAACAGCGTTATCAGGAAAGTGGAATTACCTCCCGGTTTGTCCAAGACAATCTCTCCTTTTCGGTGCAAAAAACCTTACGGGGGTTGCACTATCAGGCCAAACAACCTCAGGCCAAGTTGGTACAGGTGCTTACCGGCGAGGTGTTTGATGTGGCGGTGGATCTGCGGCCCGGGTCACCCACTTTTGGAAAATGGAAGGGTTTTATCCTGTCGGAAACCAACAAACGCCAGTTTTTTATTCCCGCAGGGTTTGCCCACGGGTTTTGCGTGTTAAGCGGGACGGCCCATTTTATGTACAAATGTTCCACTTTTTATGAACCGGACGATGAGGTCGGTGTTTTGTGGTCAGATCCGGAAATCGGCATTGACTGGCCGGTGACGGATCCCGTTATTTCTGAAAAGGATCGCCGGTTTAAACCCTTGGCGGCGCTTTCCCGGGAGAATTTGCCCCAGGTGTAACAACGTTTGATCTTACCCCCCGAGAGAAGACATCTCCGAGGAAGTAGGATGATCCGGGTCGCCGGATAGATGATGTCGCTCGGGTTTGATGCGGGCTGCCGCCAAAAAGAGCTGTACCAGACCGGTATCCGTGGCGCCGCTGCGTAACGGCGTTTTAATATCCACTTGGGCGTCGGCCAGCAGACAGGCCCGCAAATGGCCGCTGGCCGTCAGCCGCAGCCGGTTGCAGGTACCGCAAAAGTGGTTGCTCATGGCGCCGATAAATCCAAGCTCCCCTTTAGCCCCTTTAAACCGCCACCGTTCTGCGGGACCATCATTGGGATTACGGCTCAGTGGCGTCAACGTTTCAACTTGAGCCAGGCGCTCTTTGAGGGCTTCAATCGGATGCGCTGATTCCCTTTTCCGGGCGGCACGGCCCATGGGCATGTATTCAATAAAGCGAATGTTAAAAGGGTACTTATAGGTCAGCTTGGCCAAATCGGCCCACTCATCATCGTTGTGGCCTTTTAAAATCACCACATTGATTTTAATGGGCTGAAAGCCCATTTCGTGAGCCTTCATTATCCCATCCCAGGCCTTTTTGAACTGATGACGCCCGGTGATGCTTTGATACCGTTTTTCAGAAAGGGTATCCAGGCTGATATTGAGTCGTTTGATACCCGCTTTTTGAAGGGCCGGCAAATGCGCTGCCAGCAAAACCCCGTTGGTGGTCAAAGAGCACTCCTCAATACCGTCCAAAGCGCAAAGCTGCTGTAAAAAAGGGTCTACCCCTTTACGGGTTAAAGGCTCACCGCCTGTGACCCGCACCTTGGAAATCCCCAATTGAGCGCCGACGGTAACGATCCGCAAAATTTCTTCATAAGTTAGAACCTCTTCATGGCGCAACTTAGGGATCAGTTGATCCGGCGCGCAGTAAAGACAGCGCAAATTGCAGTGATCGGTAATGGAAATGCGCAGATAATTCAGGGAACGCTGAAAACGGTCGATCAATTGGGGTTGGAAACTCACGGGGGCAACCTTTCCCTATACCGGATGACCGTAATGGTGTAGGATGCAATTCACCAGACCGGGGATGGTATATTCACCGGCCGTTATATCGGCGGTTAGTCCTAACTTTGCCGCGGTATCCGTCGTAATGGGGCCAATACTGGCCAGGGTCACCTTTTTTAACCAGGGTTGGTAAGGTTCATTTTCCAGTAGCGCCACAAAATTTTCAACAGTGGAAGAGCTGGTAAAAGTGACCATATCAACAGTCCCATCGGAGAGGGCTTTTTTTAACAACGTTCCTTCGCCGGGATCAGGCACGGTTTGGTAGACGGCAATATCTTCCACTACTGCTCCCATGGTCCGAAGCTTTTCGGGCAAGACCATTCGTGCTTTGGCCGCACGGGGCAATAAAATCCGTTTTTTTCGCATGGAATGTGCCGAAAAAGCCGCTACTACCGATTCGGCGCGATAGGTTTTAGGAATAATGTCGCTTTGGAGGCCAAAAGTGCGCATCTTTTCGGCCGTGGCCGGCCCGATGGCTGCGGTTTTTAAATGGCCCAAACTTCTTACATCACGGCCGCTTTCAAAAAGTGTTTCAAAAAAGCAGCGCACGCCGTTGACACTGGTAAAAATCAACCAGTGGTATTGTTCGAGCCGGTCAAGCGCCCCATCAAGCAGTTCCGGTTGTTTGGGTGCGCTTATTTGGATGGTTGGAATTTCCAGGCAGTCGGCCCCCAGGGCGGTTAGCTGCTCTACTAACCCGCTGGACTGCTGCCGGGCGCGGGTGATAACGATTCGTTTGCCAAAAAGGGGGCGTTTTTCAAACCAGGCCAATTTTGGGCGCAGCCCCACCACATCACCCACAATGGTAACGGCCGGGGCTTTTAGCCCTGCGGCGTTGACCTCTGTGCAAATGGTTTCCAGGGTGCCTGTTACGGTCATCTGATCAAGGCGGGTCCCCCAGCGTACCAAACCGACCGGTGTTTGGGGGTCGCGGCCGTTTGCAATGAGCCGTTGGGTGATGTTGGGAAGGTTTTTAACCCCCATTAGAAAAACCACCGTCCCGATCTTAGTCAGCGCCTCCCAATCAATGCCGGATGTTTGTCTGGTGGGGTCTTCATGTCCGGTCACAAAGGCAAGCGTAGCGGTAAAGTCGCGGTGGGTAAGAGGAATGCCTGCGTAAGCGGGCGCGGCGATGGCCGACGTGACCCCGGGCACCACCTCAAATGGAATCCGTTGTTTCACCAACACCTCCGCTTCCTCACCGCCGCGTCCGAAGATGAACGGGTCGCCGCCTTTTAACCGGACCACCGTGTTGCCGGCAAGCGCTTTTTCGCAGATCAGCGCATTGATGCCATCCTGGGAAAGGGTATGATCACCGCCTTTTTTCCCGACATATATGGTCTCAGCATCTTGGTGAGCCTCTTTTAACAGGGCCGGGGCCACTAAATAGTCATAGATAATGGTATCGGCCTGTGCGATCAGCGCCTTCCCTCTATCCGTGATCAAGCCGGGATCTCCGGGACCGGCGCCCACCAGATAGACTTTTCCTCTATTTTTTGCCATTATCTGCTTCCCGTAAAGCGGCCAAAAGGATACGGCCTCCTTTGGCAATGATCCGGTTGGCCAGGTCAACCCCCAACTGCTCCGCTGTTTCAACATCCCCGGTCAATGCTTCCCGAATCATCTCATCACCATTCAACGATGCTACCAGACCTTCCATGGCAATCGTGGCGCCGGTGACGGTTGCGTGACCTGCGATGGGGACCTGGCAGCCCCCTTCCAGGGTCTTTAAAAAGGCGCGCTCGGCTTTTATGGCAATGGAACTTTCTTGATCATTAAGGGGCGCGATAAGTTTTGCAATGCGTTTATCGTTGGTGCGGGTTTCAATACAGAGCGCCCCTTGCCCCACAGCCGGCAGCATGGTGGTGACTGCCAAAGTTTGGGTAATTCTTCCGGCCAGTCCCAAGCGCTTGATTCCGGCTGCCGCCAAAATGACGGCATCCAAATGTTCGGTGGCGAGTTTTTTCAACCGGGTGTCAAGGTTCCCCCGCAACGGCACAATGGTCAGATCGGGCCGCCGGTGAAGCAATTGCGAAGCCCTGCGCAGACTGCCGGTTCCAATACGGGCGCCCCGGGGTAGACGGTCAAATGCGCTATGCCCATTTGAAATGAGCACATCGGCTGGATCCTCCCTGGGTGGTACCGCCCCAATGGTAAGCCCTTTGGGCAAGTCCGCCGGCATATCTTTCATGCTATGGACCGCCAAATCGATCTCTTGATCCAACAGGGCCTGTTCAATCTCTTTTACAAAAAGACCTTTGCCGCCCACCTTGGCCAAAGGAACATCAAGGATCTGGTCGCCTTTGGTTTTGATCCGGTGAAGTTCAACAATCAGACCGGTATACAGCTTTTCCAGCTCGTTTTTAACCCAATTGGCCTGCCAAAGGGCCAGCTGACTGCTACGGGTGCCGATGGTGACGGTACCGGTCATCAATGACCGCACCCGGCGCAATTGGTGGCCGCGCAGCCGGAACAAGCGGACGCACCGGCGGATGCAGAGACGGTTTCACCACGGCCGTTTTTACTCAAAAAACCGCAGGCCGACATCTGTTTCTTGATTTTTTCGCCCCGGCATCCGGGACACGCTTCAGGCCCCCGGCCGCCCATTACCAGATATTCAAACCGATTGTTGCAATCGGTACATTGATATTCATAAATCGGCATACATGCCTCCTGCATTGATCATCAATATTCCACCGCGATAAGATAACAACCGATGGGGGCCGCTGCAATTACGATGTTATCGTTTGCAACGGTTTATCGGTTTCCGGTTCAAGGGCCCTGATCTGATCCGCTTCGTCTCTCCCTTTTTCCATACCCAGCGCATACGCTTTTTGAAACGCCCGGGCGGCTTTTTCCATCTGGTGAATTTTTTTATAGAAGGCGCCCAGCGCCAAAAAAAGATTGCCGTCTTTGGGATCAATGGCGACACTTTGGGTCAAATAGAGTTCGGCTAGATCGAGATTCTCGTTTAACTTTCCATATAGGGCGCCCAGGGCCGACAGCGCCTTGGCATCATTTGGACGATGCCGTAATGCCTGGGTATAATGCCTTTTCGCCGCAATAAATTGCTTTTGATCCGCCATCTCGTCACCCAGCATACGGCAGGCCGCGGCGGCGTCAGGTTTGATGGCAATGGCACGATTCAAGCTGGTAACGGTTTGATCCGATTGACCCTGTTCCCGATAAATTTTTGCCTTTTGAAAATGGATTTCAAAGATTGAGTTATCCATGGACTCGGCCGCTTCAAAACGGGCCAGCGCATCCTCGCGCTTTCCCGTCAGCAGCATGATAAGCCCCAAATTGTATGCGGCCATCACTTCATTAGGGTCCAGAACGATCACTTCCTGAAAAGCCTTGTGGGCCTTTGGGTAATCACCGGAAATAGCGTGGCAGACCCCCAGGCTGTTGATCAGATTGGTGTTTTGCGGGTCCATGCGTAAACCGGCTTCAAATTCATGGATGGCCGGGTTGATTTGCCCCTGACGATAGAAGTCATCACCGCTGATGTTTAGGCTCACCGCATCAAAAACCACCGAGGCGCCGGGACCTAAAAAAGAGGCATGCCGCGCCGCTTTTTTAGCATTTGAAACGACATCGGCCGGTTGGTTTGCCCCAGCGGGTGAAAAGGTGATTCCCAAGGTGACAATTTGTTTGGCAAAAAGGGTGATCCGCTGCTGGCACAACTGGGCAAGGGTTTGGGTATCGCCCCCGGTGGCGGGAAGTATCATCAGAAAAAGCGCCGAAGGGTCGAAGGTCCAGAAACCCGTAAATTCCGTTGCCAGCTGATCGATACATTGGGCCACTTCCAAGAATGGCGGGGCGGCGTCACTTTCCGGGTCTGGATTCAGCCCAATGGCTAGTATCATCTGCTCGGTTTTACCCACTGCCGTCCGGACCGAAGCCAGGCCACGGTAGCATTTTAACTGTTTCTGAAACTGCCCGTTCAATTGGAGATAGGCGTCCGCCTCACAAGGCGCCGTCACCGGGATTTCAAGCTCGGCCAGCAAAAACTCCCGGCTGGTGGAAGATGTAAGCGTGTTATGCGCCATGGTCGCCCTTGTCTTGCAGCATCTGCTCCAAAGCACTTTTGATCGGTGTAAAATCGGCCTGCTCCAGGGTTCGCACATCCAATAAAAAACGATCGTTTTCAATCCGGCCGATAACGGGAGGTGTAAAGGCGCGCAAGTAACGTTCAATGGCCGCAGCGGTCATGTGCTTAACCCCAACGGCAACCCCATGGCTGGGCAGCTTCAACTCGGGCAGCGCTCCACCCCCGGCCCGTGATTGGCATTCAACCACTTCCAGACGGAGTTCCGGAATATTGCCGTCTGTTAAAAACGTTTTGAGCTGTTGGGCGGTGGCTTCGATAGCGGCAACGGTGTTGGTCAGCATGGTCAGGGTCGGGATCTGCTGCACAACCGACACAGGATCACGGTATAAGCGCAGCGTGGCTTCCAAGGCGGCCAAAGACATCTTATCCAGACGCAGCGCCCGGGCCACGGGATTGGATCTGATTCGATCCAGCCACTTTTTACGACCGATAATGATCCCCGCCTGGGGGCCGCCCAATAGTTTGTCGCCGCTAAAGGTCACCAAATCAACACCTGTCGAAACCGATTCCTGGATCGTCGGTTCACGGGGCAGCCCGTAGAGGCTAAAGTCGATAAAGGTGCCGCTGCCCAGGTCTTCCATAACCGGCAGATTTTGCCCCTTTCCCAACCGGACCAGCTCTGAAAGGGTGACTTCGGCGGTAAAACCAACAACGTCATAATTACTTTTATGGACTTTGAGCAGCAATGCCGTTTTCGGCCCGATGGCATTTTCGTAATCGCTCAGATGGGTTCGATTCGTTGTCCCCACCTCCTTTAAAAAACAGCCCGAACCGGTCATGACATCGGGGATGCGAAAAGAGCCGCCGATCTCCACCAGCTCCCCCCGTGATACGATCACTTCACGATCTTTGGCGATGGCATTCAAACACAGCAATACCGCTCCGGCATTATTGTTGACGGCCAAGGCCGCTTCGGCGCCACTAATGTCGCCAAGCAGGCCTTCAACAATGGTGGTGCGGCTGCCTCGTCCACCGGCGGATAGATCGTATTCCAGGTTTGAATATCCGCCGGCAATGGCGGCCACATGATCCACAGCCTGCCGGCTGAGGGCCGACCGGCCGAGGTTGGTGTGAATGATCACACCGGTGGCGTTGATCACTTGCCGCAGATTGAGCTGCATCTGTTGGTGGATGACACGTTGGGCTCTTAAACAAATCTTTTCCAGTTCAAGCGCGCCTGGATCGTCCAAACGGCCGGTTAAGATCTGATGGCGCAGCATCTCAATAACCGTCCGGGCCGCCGATTTGACAACGGAAACGGGAACCGTTTCGATCTTTGCACTTTTAGAAAGCGCCAGTTGCAACAGATCAACACCGGGAAGTTGCTGTAATTGCGCTTGTCGTTTTTCGGCCAAAGTCATGGGCGGTTACTCTCTTGGGTGATGGGACCCCATTCAGTTTAGACCACATGGTATCCGGGTCCTTCGCCGCCTTCAGGGCAGGTCCAGGTGATGTTTTCAAAAGGGTCTTTGATATCACACGTTTTACAATGAAAACAGTTGGATGGATTCAATTTCAAGCTGCGTTGGCCTTTGGCCTCATCGGTGATGATCTCGTACACTTCACCCGGGCAGAACCGGACACAAGGACTGCCGTAAGTCTCAAAACATTGATTGACGCAGAGATCGGAATCGTGAACGATAATATGCGACGGCTGATCTTCGCGATGCTTGATTTTGGAAAGATAAACCCCGGTCAGTTTGTCCAGCATCAGTTCGTTGTCCAGCTCTTTGATCGCCACCGCCGGCCAGACCCGACGGTGACGGTCGGAAAGAGGTTCGAGGACCGTGAAGTCGGGGTGATGGGGCATTTTATCCTTTAATCCTCTGCCGCCGGTAAAATATTGTGCCCCCAAATGGATAAATTTACCCGCCCCTTTTTGGGCCAGTGCCTGGGAGAAATTGCGTCCTTGACGCATCTCTTCGCCGGCCCAGCCCTCTGAAAACCCTTTGGGATAAGCCGAGAGAAAGCTTTCGGAACAGTTATCGGCCGAAAGGGCGTCAAAAGCGGTTTCAGCGGCCAGCATACCCGATTTCATGGAAAGATGAATACCTTTTAGAGCGGGCATGTTTTGCATGGCGGCGCCGGCGCCGGCGAATAGCGCGCCGTTTAATGCCAGCTTGGGGATTGTATAGAAACCGCCCGATGAAACCGTGCGCGCCCCTTGCTCGACCACTTTACCCCCTTTGATGATATCGGCCGCAAAGGGGTGGGCCTTGAATTTTAAAAAAGCTTCATAAGGGTCCATGAGCGGATTATCGTAACAGAGCGCCGTTAAAAAACCGATGGCGATACGGTTTTCAGCCATCTCGTAAATAAAACCGCCGCCCGGGGTATCAAAGCCCAACGGGTATCCCATCAAGTGGATAGCGTTAAAATCGGAATGGGCGAAAAAGTGGTTTCCGGGCAGTTGGATCACCTCTTTGATGCCCGTTTCATACACTTGGGGCATTTCGCCCGCCGCGGTGTTAATTTTAGCGGTAATTTCTTTGGCCAGACTGCCCCGGGCCCCTTCGGCAAAAATGGTCACTTTGGCCATAAGATCGTAGCCCGGCTCAAAATTACCCTTGGGCCGGCTGTCGTGGCCGATCCCCTTATCGCCGGTGCGAACACCGATGATGGTCTGCCCGGTTGCATCGTAAAGGACCTCTTTGCCGGTAAAACCGGGAAAAACGTTGACCCCCAACGCTTCGGCCATATCTCCCAGCCAACGGGTTAAGCGCGATTGGCTGACCACATGAAAGCCCTTGTTGTGTATCTGTTTTGGAACCCACGGGAGCCTTTTTTGACCGGTTTTCGTGAGATAGAACAGCGCATCGCCGCGCACATCCGCTTCTATGGGGCAGCCACGCGTCTGATAGTCGGGGATCAGCTCGGCTAATGCCTTGGGATTTAAGATGGCGCCACTTACTGCATGGGAGCCGATCTCGGCCCCTTTTTCAATAAGCGCCACTTCAAGCTCTTGGCCGGACGTTTGCGCCAACTGCATCAATCGAATTGCCCCGGCCAGGGCCGCCGGGCCGCCGCCCACAAATAATACATCAAATGGTAGCTGTTCACGTTCCATGGAATGATTCCTTAATCGTCAAGCACCTCAGTGATGGCCGGCACCACTTCAAACAGGTCGCCCACAATGCCGTAATCCGCCTTGGTAAAGATCGGTGCGTCGGGGTCTTTATTGATGGCCACGATAATTTTGGAGGCGCTCATTCCTGCCAGATGCTGAATTGCGCCGGAAACACCGCAGGCGATATATAAGCCCGGCGCCACGGTTTTACCGGTTTGCCCCACCTGATCGGAGACGGGCCGCCAGCCTTCATCCACTACGGAGCGGGAGGCGCCCACCGCACCGTTTAATTTTTCGGCCAATGCTTCCACAACGGTATAATCAGACCCGCCCATCCCCCGTCCGCCGGTGACAATGACGTCGGCTTCGGTCAGTTCAACCTGCTCAGCGGCCATGGTTTGATTGATGCATTCCAGTTGAGTGGAACCCACATCAACCGTCACGGTTTCCGTTTCACCGGCTCCTTGCGCTTCGGTGACTGTCATGGCGTTGGGCCGGATGGCGGCTATCTGGGGAAACCCGCTAAGGCGCACCGTAGCGACCAGCTTGCCACCGTACATTGAGCGTTGAGCGGTCAATTGATCCCCTTGCAGCTCCAGAGTGGCGCAATCCATGGCCAACGGGGCGTTTAACCGGGCGGAGAGCCGGGCGGCCAGCTCTTTGCCCAGGGTGGTGGCGCCCATCAAAATGTAGATCGGGTCGTTTTGTTCGACAATTGCTTGGGCTGCGTTGGCAAATGCATCCACTCTAAAATCGGTCAACGCCGAATCCTGGGAGATAAAAATCTTGTCAACACCATATCTGCCCAGTTCATTTGGTACATTGCCGATATCGTTGCCCATCACCAGCACCTGGAGCGTCTGTCCGGCAGTATCGGCGATCTTTTTACCAGCGCAGATGGCCTCAATAGAGGCTTTGCGTAACGTCTTGCGGGCCATTTCTCCGATGATCAGAATTCCATTTGGCATGATCTGTTCCTTATGTCATTCAATATGGTTCCAGTTAAATAACTTTCGCTTCTTCCCGTAGCGCCTTGATCAGCTCGGAGGCCTTTTGGGCGGCGGTCGCACCTTCGATAATGCGGCCTGTGGCTCTTGCCGGTGGTGGTGTTAATTGGGTGATCTCCACAGCGGGACCCTTGAGGGATTCAAGATCAAATTGAATATCGGCCAGGGCCTTGATCGTCAGGGGTTTCTTTTTGGCCTTCATCACTCCGGGCAGGGAAGCGTAACGGGGTTCGTTGAGTCCACGCTGGGTGGTAAAGAGCATGGGCAGCGGTGCTTTCATCGTCACCGTACCGCCCTCCACCGTACGGGTGCAGCAGATGGTCTCATCCTCAATATTCTGTTTGATCACCAGGTTGACACATGGCAACCCGGTCAATTCCGCCACGGCAACGGCCACCTGATAACCCTCATCGTCCACGGCCCGTTGACCGGCGATGACCAAATCGTGAGGGATTTCTTTTAAAGCGGCCGTTAAAATTTTGGCTGTTCCCAAACCGTCGGCGGCAATGGCCGCCGGGTCATCAATCAGTATCCCTTGATCGGCGCCCATGGCGAGGGCGGTGCGAATCGCCTCTTGGGCTTTTTTCGGGCCAATGGTCAGAATCGTAACGTTGCCGCCGTGTTTTTCCTTGATTTTGAGGGCCTCTTCCACGGCAAACTCATCGTAAGGACTGATGATCCAGCTCACCGCACCGGTGTTGATGGATTGACCGTCATCGGCGATCTCCACCAGGGCGTCAGTGGCCGGAACCTGTTTTACTAACACCACAATTTCCATGTCGCTTTCCTTTGATCTGCTTACATTATAGGTTTTTAATATGATAATTAATAATACTTATGGCAATGATTTGGTTTTTGATCAAGGCTTTTTGCATGTGAAACGCCTACAGGTTTGGCTATTGGCTGTTCCCGATGGCTCTTTTGCTTTGCCGCATGATCCCTGTCATAAAGGTTTGTGACATAGCTTTTTGCAAAAGTATGATTCAGGTTTTGGAAAGTAGTGAGGAACCGCGTCTTTTGTATGTCTAAAAGGCAAAAATGTTGTTCCGGGAGGCGGGAACCGGCGGACTTGATGACTGAGAGGGTAAGGAGGAGAGAATGCGTTCCAGCTGCAGGAAATTGATGGTCGGGATGATCCTCACATGGATGGTAAGCGGGCTCTCCTGGGCGGCCCCAAGCCTACAAAAGGCTTTTAAGCCGGGTGAAAAGCTTACCTTCAGACTGCGCTGGACGTTTATCCATGCCGGCTACGCCACCATGGAGGTACGCCCGATGGAAATCCGTAATGGTGAACAGGCGTATCATTTTACTTTAACGGCCAGGAGCAATTCGTTTATCGATCGGTTCTATATGGTGCGTGACCGCATCGACGCCTGGTCCGACACGAAAATGAAACATTCCTTGCTTTATAAAAAGAACCAGTTGGAAGGGCGGCATCGCCGCAAAGAAACGGTCCTTTTTGACTGGAATAATAACAAGGCCAATTACCAGGATCAGTTACGCCACCGCCAAAAAGAGATTGGCCTGATGCCGGGTTCTTTTGATCCGTTGTCAGCCTTTTACTATATACGCACCCAAACATTACAACCGGGTGCGGTGTTAAAACGGCCGGTGACCGACGGTAAAAAAAATGTCATGGGGATTCTTAAAGTAGTGGAGCGCCAAAAGATCACCATTGACGGCAGAGACTATGACACGTGGTTGATTAAACCCGATCTAAAACATATCGGAGGGGTGTTCAAAAAAAGTCCCAATGCCCAAATTAAACTGTGGGTGACGGCGGATAAGCGTCAATTGCCCGTTAAAATCGCCAGCAAGGTGGTGGTAGGCAGCTTTGTGGGGGAATTAATTGAAGCAGACGGGATGTAGCGCAACCTGGTCTCCGGAAATGAGTTGTAAGAAGCCGGATTTCTGACCTCTTGCGTCTATCCAATAATTGCGGGAGGCCGTTAATGTGCCTCCCGCTGTTTATTAGACCCATTTCGCCGGCTCTACTTATCCCGTGGTGACGGTGATTTTGCGGGGGGTTGCCTTGGCCACTTTGGGCAGGATCAGATGCAAAACCCCGTCGATAAGCTGGGCGTTGATATTCTCCTGATCAATGATCTCCGAGAGGGTAAAGCGCCGATAGTAATTGCCGTTGGCAAACTCGCTGAAAATCTCGGTCTCATTCCCGGTTTCGATCTCGGTGGTTTCACCGGACAAGGTTAACACACTGTCGCGCAGATCAATGGTGAGAGCGTCCGGGGTAACGCCGGGCATATCGGCCAACAAAACGATCTCCGTGTCGGTTTCATAAATATCTACATCCGGCGAAAAGGTCGGCCCGGTTTTGGTCAGTTCCGCCGCAGCGGTGTTTTCCTGCACTTGCAGTTCTTTGGTGTCACTCATGGCTCCTCCTTTAGGATATGGTGATCTGCCGTGGTTTGACCGCCTCGGCTTTGGGCAGCGCCAACAGCAGAATCCCGTTTTCAAGTTTTGCGGTGACCTTTTCGGACTCGATTTCACCGTTCAGGGCCAACATTCGGGAAAATTGACCGGCATTGCGCTCGCTACGATGATATTTCAAATCTCCGTCTGCAGCGGCAGCTTCGCGTTTGCCGGAAATAGAGACGCTTTTGGCATCGGCCTGAATATCCAGGTCGTTGGCCGTCACACCGGGAATTTCCGCCCGAATATAAAAATTATCCCTGTCTTCCGTTACATTGACCGGCGGAAAAACATTGGCGCTGCGAAATGTGGCAAACGGGCCGGTACCCATCAGCTGATCCATCTTCTGTTTCATCCGTTCCAGCTCCTGGAAGGGATTGCGTAAACCTTGGCCTGGAAATCCCAGGCGATCTTTCAATAACATCATATACCTCCTTTTGGGTGTTGTAGTATTGACCAATCCATGGTTGAACAATAAACGTAAAAAAGGTCATGTCAATATCATTGAAAATATTTTTTATTGAATTATTATTCTTATAGGTACCATAAAAGTAATATTCGGTTTGACTGGGGAAGAGGCAATCTTATGGCTAAAGAATCAAAGGTGATAAAAGGCAGCCTGCTTGTTACCACGGGCACTTCCGTGGCCGCACTAAAAGGGCGTCAATCGGTACGGGCAACCTTTAAACTGACCGAGCAATGCATTGATGCCATCAGCATCGTGGCCAATCAGTTGGGGATTAAACAGAAATCACTTTTCGATCATCTGCTGGAAGATACAGAGCTGTTGGAGTCCATCGCCCGGGAACTCGAGGATCAACCGACTGTGAGTCAGGACCGGCGCCAAAAAACATACGTGATCAGCCGTAATTCTCTGACGGTGATTAATCATATCGCCGAACACTATGCGGCCCCCCGGGATGGGTTGATCGAATTAATCATGCGGCGGCTTTTGCCGATCATCGCAAGAGAAAAAAAACGGTATGAAAAGCGCAAAAAAGCGTTACCCGAAATCGAGGCGTTCTTTAATGAAGGTCAGAAACTGTTTGCCAAGTTGGACACCACCTTAGGTCCTGATGATATTCTCACTCGGCGTTTTATTCAGGCCATTCGTAACCATGGCGCCATTTTTAACGAGATCAGGGCTTTGATGGCTAAAGCCGAAGCCCTGGAAAAGTTTGACACGGGTGAACCTGAAAAAAATGGAAAATCGTCATGGCCTCTGTCGCAACGTTGATTCTCTTTTTGGAACAGGATATGATTGGCTGATTGAGACTATCTTGCCAACCGGAGCGCTGATCCGAATTTAAAAGAAAGCAGAAAAGATGACGATACTGTTTGACCCTATAGGCATCAACGGAATGACCCTTGCCAACCGGCTGGTGCGTTCCGCCACTTGGGAAGGAATGGCGGACGGAGACGGCCGACCCAATTCAGCACTGATCGATTTTTATAGACGCCTTGCCCAGGGAGGGGTTGGTTTGATCATCACCGGTTTTGCCTATGTACGTAAAGACGGCAAACAACTGCCCGGAAAAATGGGGTTTGACCGTGATGAATTTGGCGCCGAATACCGCGCCATGACCGATGCGGTGCACAACGAAGGGGGCAAGATCGCAGTTCAGCTGGTTCATGCCGGTGGGCAGGTAGAATGGCAGGCGGGTCGTCCTGAAACGGTTGCGCCCTCGGCAGTGGAGGCGGCCCAATTTCCTCAAAAACCCAACGCGCTGACAATTGAAGCAATCGCCGACATAACCGACCGCTTTGCCGCTGCTGCCAGGCGTGCGAAAGCATGGGGCTTTGATGCTGTCCAACTGCACGGCGCCCACGGTTACCTAATCAACCAGTTTTTATCCCCGTTGACCAATCGGCGTGACGATCAATACGGCGGCAGTGACCTAAACCGCAGCCGTTTTGCGCTGGAAGTGTATCATGCCGTTCGGGATATGGTGGGACCGGACTTTCCCGTGATGATCAAGCTCAACGCGGCCGACAACATTGAAGGCGGGTTAACCCTGGATAGGGCGTTGGTGGCGGCCCAAATGCTTTCCGAGGCGGGGATCGACGCTATTGAAGTCTCCAGTGGAACGCCCGCTTCAAAAGGCAACAGCCCGGCGCGGATAAAGATCAATAGGCCGGAAAAAGAGGCTTACAATGTTGAGTTGGCGCGCGCGGTTCAGGAGGTGGTTAAATGCCCCGTGATGGCTGTAGGCGGTTTTCGCTCCTTTGAAGTGGCGGAAAAGGCCGTCAAAACAGGCATTGGCTGTGTTTCCATGTCACGGCCGTTGATTCGGGAACCCGATCTGCCCCGGCGCTGGCGATCCGGCGATCTGTCACCGGCCGCCTGTATTTCCTGCAACGGCTGTTTTAAACCGGGAATGGAAGGCGGTATTTACTGTATTGCAGCGGAAAAAGAAAAATATAAGCAATAGAGGAGAATGACAATGAGTCTGTTTTTGTATCTGATCAGCCTGTTGTGGATCGCGGCGGGGGTGTGTTACATTCTTTACACGGAAAAAACCCGGGCGCAGGTCGCGAAGTTTACGGGCGCCAATGAAATGGTTCTTGGCGGGGTGACGGCTTTTGTCGGGTTGCTGCTCTTTTTCGCAGCGGGGGCCAGTGAGCACGGATGGCTGATTCGTATTTTAGGGCTGCTTGTGATTGCCAAAGGCGTGGTGATATTTCTCAACCCGGCCGGCTTGCGGGACAAGATGTTCGATTGGTATCTCAACCGCACTTCCCAACAGACGGATCGTCTCTACGGCATTATCATGATAGTACTGGGAACGGCGCTGTTGTCTTGGATTCAATAAGCGGTATAGTGAACGGGTGTGTCAGTGCGTACTGACTCGAGACCTTTGCATAACACCCCTTTTGACCCGATTTCGGCGTCCGGATCAAAATGGTATCCTCGAAATATTCAATATACTCCTCCGGTTCCATTTTTCGCCTTTCTTGAACGTAAACAAAAATAGATGCCCTGCAAAGGTCTTGACTCCATGCGCACCATACATCAGAGCTCTTTGCATCATCTTGCTTTATTCGCATTTATAGCCGTCGCACGTACAAATACCCGCTTCGTAGCGGAACCCGACGCGGTTACATAGATAGTCATCTGCGCGGTTGTAACACCACTCTTTACAATTGTCCCGGCTACTATGGTATTTGATCCATTGGCGGGTCGCACCGTCTGAATCGGTTGTTCCGCCGGACCCTAAAATGGTGAGCAGGCCGACTGAAACGACCAGGACGACCAAAATACCCGTAATGATTCGTTTCATTCCAGCGTCCTTTTAACCATTGAGAGTAAAATGATCCGTTGCCCTCAAAAGTTCTGTGGGTTTTAAATACGGGATAGCGGTAAGTTTGACATTGCCGCTGTTTCTCATGTTTCCATAACCAAATTAAAACGCTGATGTCAAAAAAATCGGCTTATTGGTAAGTGACGTTGCCCCGAAACGCAGCCTGATATGATGCAATGCACATCACGGCCTTGAATAGGCGTCGTCTTTTTTATAGGTGCCCCGATAGGTGCCGCAGTAGGTTAGCGCCCTTTCCATCTCTGCCACTGTCACCTTTTCAGGATTGTAGGTCACCTCGTTGATCTCCTTGCCGTTTTTCCAGCCGTTTTTCACCATCAGGACGCCGTCAAGCTCTTCCAGAGCTCTTTTACCAACGTCGTATCAGTGGACGTAAAAAGTAGCGGTCTTGCTGATATCATCGGAAGTCGCCGCCATTACGGAGAATGTGTTGGTCATTAAAAGGTAGAACAGTATCAGTGTTGCACCCATAACAGGTTTCGATATGAGAGTCCGCATCAAGATCACCTCTCGCTGGTCCGTGATTATTGGATCGTTATATAGTCGGGCGGTCACGTCTGAACTTACAAAATGTTCGCTTTGGGGCTGAATTTATTGGCCGACAAGCAAACGGAGTAAGATTCATCCCGTTTCTCGGGTCTGTAGGAACGATTGATCACGCTGCTGTGAAACGCCTTATAAACCGATCAGGTTAAGTCCTGTCCGCATAAAAGCCGGTATAAAATGGATCAAATTTATCAGCAACGATGGCCTGGCGCATAGTAGCCATTAGTTCCATATAGTAATAGAGGTTGTGGATGGTGTTAAGCCGATAGGACAACAGCTCCCGACTGGTATAGAGGTGCCTTAAATAGGCCCTGGAGAAATAACGGCAGGTGTAGCATCCACAGTGTGTATCGATGGGGTTCTGATCCTCCCGATGCCTGGCATTGGCGATATTCAGCGTTCCGAAGCGGGTAAAGAGTTGGCCGTTTCTGGCGTTGCGGCTAGGCATCACGCAATCGAACATATCGGCGCCCAGGGCGGTCAGTTCCACGAGATCTTCGGGAGTGCCGACACCCATGATGTAGCGCGGCTTATCAGCGGGCAAAAGGGGGAGGGTGGACCTGGCCATCTCCAGCATCAATTCTTTGGGTTCACCCACACTCAAGCCACCTATGGCATACCCGGAAAAGTCGAGTTCCACCAGTTGCCCGGCGGATTTTTTTCTAAGGTCGGCAAACATCCCGCCCTGAACGATCCCGAAAAGGTGGTTGCTCTGTTCGGTCGCTTGCAGCCAATGGGTTTTGCAGCGTTTGGCCCAACGGTGGGTCAGCTCCACGGCGTTTAATGTTTCCGCATGACTGGACGGATAGGGCGGACATTGATCTAAGCACATGTGAATATCGGAATTGAGGCAATTTTGGATATCCACCGCCTTTTCCGGGGTCAACAGGTGTTTTGAGCCATCAATATGAGACTGGAAGGCATAGCCTTCTTCACTGAGCTTAGCCAGTTTAGCCATGGAAAAGATCTGAAAACCGCCGCTGTCCGTCAAAATCGGCCCGGACCAATGCATAAACTGATGCAATCCGTTAAACTGTTCAATGACCTTACAGCCGGGGCGTAAATACAGGTGATAGGTGTTGCCCAAAATAATCTGACTCCCCAGGCCGGTCAGATCCTCAGGGGTTACGGATTTAACAGTCCCCAATGTTCCCACGGGCATGAAAACGGGTGTTTCAACAGTCCCGTGCGCGGTTGTTAAAAGACCGGCGCGGGCGCTGTGGACGGTGGATTGGGCGGTACGCGTAAATGGCGGATTCATCAATATCCCTGTTCGAGGTGTCAGACGATCAGCATGGCGTCGCCGTAACTGAAAAAGCGATATTTTGCCGTAACGGCCAGCCCATAGGTCTCCAGGATTTGCTCGCGGTCGGCAAAAGCGCTCACCAGCATTATTAAGGTTGATTCAGGCAGATGAAAATTGGTGATCAGGGCATCCACCACTTGAAAACGAAACCCGGGATAAATAAAGATGTCACAGGCGCCCGACCGGGGTGTGACAATACCTTGGCTGTTTGCGGCCCATTCCAAACTGCGCGCCGATGTGGTTCCCACGGCAATGACCCTTCGGCGCCTTTTTTTGGCAAGGTTGATTTTTTGGGCCGCTTCCGGCGGGATAATAACCCGTTCACTATGCATTTGATGTTGCCGAATATCATTGCATCGGATGGGAACAAAGGTGCCGTAGCCCACATGCAGGGTCAACTGCACCGTCTCAACTCCCTTTGCTTCAAGCGTTGCTAATAATTGCGGTGTAAAGTGCAGCCCCGCCGTCGGCGCGGCAATGGCCCCCGGCTGTTTGGCGTACACCGTTTGGTAACGGGTTTTGTCTTCCCGGCAGGGTTTGATGGTGGTGCGGCTGATATAGGACGGCAGGGGCATGTGGCCAATTTGATCCAGAACCGTTTCAATGTTATCGGGAAATGTCAGCTCAAGGGTGTAGATCCCGTCCCGGCCTGGTTTGACGGTGCCGATGATCCCACCGTCGACCTCAACGGTTGATTCCGGTTTGGGCGCTTTGGAGGCTTTGATCAGGCAGCGGCAGGTGATGCGGTTTTGAGCAGCACTTTTCAATGCGTCGGCCGGGTCCAGCAGCAGCAGTTCAATTTTACCGCCGCTCGCCTTACGACCGTAAAGCCGCACGGGCATTACCCGGGTGTTGTTGATCACCAGCAGATCGCCGGCCCGCAGCCATTGGGGCAGGTCGTAAAAATGGCGGTGTGACACCTTACCCTTGGCCCGTTCCAGAACAAGCAGTCGCGATTGGTCCCGTTGATCAAACGGTTTTTGGGCGATCAGCTCATCGGGGAGGTGGTAGTGATAATCGGAAGGGGCGTACATCGGACTGATTTAGTGTCGTCCCAGATAGACCAGCAAAAGCCCCGACAGTATTAAAAAGAGCCCGGTGCGGCGTAACGATTGGGGCAATATTTCCGTTAACAGCGTCAACCACTCCTGCATTTTTTCCGGAGCGATAAAGTAGGGCAGCCCTTCAATAATCATTACCATGCCGATGACACACAAAAAAAAATCCATGCCGTTCATCCAGTGCCCCCGTTAATGTGCCCGTGCGGGTAAGGGTACCATATATAACCAAAAATATCGAGTTTAATAGACACTAAGGCCGGGTTTTGTCAAAATAAATTCTCAACCTCACTTTAGGCGGTTGAGAATTCACTTTACGCGACAAGGCGCTGCCGTTATCCAAAACAAATATTGGATATTGACTTTTGTTTACATCCATCTGAAAACGTGAGGCCTTTTTTGACGCCCTAGAGACCGATTTTCGCGCAATATCACTCAAAAAACAATAAATTTAGGAGGTTACTTGCAAGTTCGTCGGATCGGTGATTGCCGATTCTCCTTGACAGAAAGGGCCAAGTTGTCTAATTCAGTACGGGATCGTAAATCGTTGCAGTTGGCGATTGGTCATCTTTACAAAAGGAACACAAAGCGGCGAACTGAATGAAATTAAAAGCGTTACTTGCCAAACAGGCCGATATCATTGTGGAGCGCTGGTTTGATGCGGTCGCCGCCCAATACCCGCCTGACACATCCTCTTTTTTGAAAAACAGACAGGACCCTTTTCACAATCCTGTGCGCGCCAATACATTAGACGCTTTAAAAAAGATGACCGCAGCGCTTTTGGGCGCTATGGACCCTGAAGCGGTTAAAAAGGCCGTTGATCCGGCCATCCGGATTCGGGCGGTACAGCGGTTTAGCGCGGCGGAATCCATCGCTTTTATTTTTACTGTAAAACAGATTTTTACGTCGCTTTTAGAGGCTGAGTTCCCTGAGTTCAGGGAGGAAAAAAGCCTTTGGCGCCAATATCAGGCGTTAGACCGACGTGTGGATGAGGTGGCCCTTATCGCCATGGATGTTTATACCGAATGTCGGGAAAAGCTGTATCATTTAAAAAACCATGTGGAGCGTGAAGGTGTTTACAAAGCGTTCCGCCGGGCTGGATTGGTGCAGGAAGACCCTGATGGGGCAAAGATTGAAATTCCCGCAAGGTGCCATGAAGATGGGGCCGGGGGTAGTTGTTGACGTTTTGCCTGCCGCGCAGTTTCGGCATGGGTGTTTGGGTTGATGGCTGCAATAGGCATTGGGTGACCAAAGGGTATTTTTACCGACGATCGCGATAGTTTGTAGGCAATGCTGGGATGAGACCTTTGCAGGACATCTATTTTTGTTCACGTTCAAGGAAGGCGCAAAATGGAACCGGAGGAATATAGTGAATATTTCGAGGATACCATTTTGAGCCGGACGCCGAAACCGGGCCAAAAGGGGTGTTCTGCAAAGATCTCGGGATGCGGATGCATCCGTAATAGGTGGTGGATGGTAAGCGCCATCCATGCCAAAACGCAAAACCTTGCGAGGTGAGGGTCGATGAACAAGCATTACATCTATGCCTTCCTGGCCGTCTTGGTGCTTTTTTTGATCTCGTTTTTGGGATCGGCCATCGGATTGAACTGGCTCTTTGGGGTGGTTTTGCCATACGTGGCGGTGGTGATTTTTATCGTGGGTTTTATTCGGCGAATGCTGGGGTGGGGCAAAGTTCCGGTCCCTTTCAGTATTGCCACCACGGGCGGGCAACAAAAATCTTTTGACTGGATCACCCCCGGCAGTATCGACAACCCCAGCTCCAAATGGGGGGTCTTTGTGCGGATGGCGTCTGAAGTTGTGCTCTTCCGGTCTCTGTTTCGCAACACCAGGATGCGGTTGGAAGAGGGTGACCGGCTCACCTATAAACTGGAGATCTGGCTATGGTTGGGCGCACTGGCGTTTCACTACGCTTTTTTTGTGGTGCTTTTCCGCCATTTGCGCTTTTTCATGGAACCGGTGCCGCTTTGTGTGCGGCTGATTGAGGTGGTGGACAGTTTTTTCCGTGTTGAAATTTTATACGATACCATTCAAACGGGTCTGCCCGGATTATTTCTCTCAGGTTTGGTCCTTTTGGTGGCGGTCTCTTATCTGTTGATCCGCCGGATTATCATTCCCCAGGTTCGCTATATTTCGCTGCTTTCCGATTATTTTCCGCTGCTTCTCATTTTTGGAATCGCTTTTACCGGAATTTTAATGCGCTATGTCACCAAAGTGGATATTATGGCCATCAAGACATTTACCATGGGGCTGGTGACCTTTCATCCAACCATCCCCGACGGCATCAGCCCACTCTTTTTTACCCACCTCTTTTTTGTCTGTGTGCTGCTTGTCTATTTCCCCTTTAGCAAACTGATGCATTTGGGTGGAATTTTTTTAAGCCCAACCCGAAATATGCGGGGTGATACCCGGGCGGTGCGCTACGTCAACCCATGGAACTACCCGGTCGCCGTGCATACCTACGACGAGTATGAAGAAGAGTTCCGCGAAAAAATGCACGAGGCGGGACTGCCCCTTGAAAAGGAGTTTGTGTCGGTGGTTGAGGAGCCGGAACCGGCCGGAGATGAGGCCGAACCGGCTAAAGAGCAAACGGAATAGGAGCCGGGAAAGTTGGCCCGAGCCCCAAAATATTGTTTTTTGAATTATCAAACCATTATTCATCTATTTGAAACGAGACCTTTGAAAGAAATCAATTTTTGTTCAAGTTCAAGGAAGACGAGAAATTTAACCACAGGAACAGGTAGAATATTTCGCGGATTAAATTTTGAGTCTGACGCCGAAATTGGACCAAAAGGGGTGGTTTGCAAAGGTATCGAGACCGGATGAAGGAGGCTCTAATGTCCGATCTTCCCAAACCCCCGCAGATGCTGAAAACAGACCGACGGCCCTCTTCAACGGAGTGGATGGACGTTCCGGTGGATATCCGCAAGGGGATGGTCTGTTACGCGGGCAACCCCAAAAGCCTTGATTATGTGGGTTTGCCCAACCCCAGAACGTGGAGCTGTTTTGATGACGACTGGCAACTACCGGACAACTGGGAAAAAATCCTCTTTGAGGGGATGAAGGAACGGCTGGAAAAATATCGTTCCTTGCAGCTTTTCATGGATATCTGTGTACGCTGTGGCGCCTGCGCCGACAAATGTCACTTTTTTATCGGAACGGGCGATTCCAAAAACATGCCGGTATTAAGAGCGGAGCTGCTGCGATCGGTTTACCGCAACGATTTTACCAAAGCGGGTAAAATTTTCGGCCGACTGGCCGGTGCGCGGCCCATGACCGTCGGGGTGTTAAAAGAGTGGTGGTACTACCTCTTTCAATGCACCCAGTGCCGCCGCTGTTCGCTTTTTTGCCCCTACGGGATCGATACCGCTGAAATTACGTTGCTCGGACGTGAACTGTTGAACCTTCTGGGGCTCAACATTGACTGGATCGCCACCCCGGTGGCCAATTGCTACCGCACGGGTAACCACTTGGGAATTCAACCTCACGCTTTTGTGGAGATGATCGACTTTTTCCAGGACGATATCGAAGAGATCACAGGCATTCGGCCGGAACCGCAATTTAACAAAAAGGGCGCCGATATCCTCTTTATCACGCCATCGGGGGATGTCTTTGCCGATCCGGGCACCTATACCTGTATGGGCTACCTGATGCTGTTCCATTTTCTCAAGGAAAAGTACGGTCTGGATGTTACCTGGAGTACGTATGCCTCCGAAGGCGGCAATTTCGGCTCCTTTACTTCCCATGAGATGATGAAGCGGCTAAACGCCAAAATGTACGCCGAAGCCAAACGCCTGGGCGCTAAATGGATCATCGGCGGTGAGTGCGGGCATATGTGGCGGGTGATTCATCAATACATGGACACAATGAACGGTCCGGCCGATTTTTTGGAGACCCCGATCAACCCCATTACCGGAACGGTTTTTGAGAGCGCCAAGGCCACCAAGATGATTCACATCACCGAATTTACCGCTGACCTGATCAAACATGGCAAACTGGATCTCGACCCTTCCCGCAACGATCATCTCAAGGTGACCTTTCACGATTCCTGTAACCCGGCCCGGGGAATGGGGCTGTTGGATGAGCCGCGTTACGTGATCCAAAATGTCTGTAACCATTTTTATGACATGCCGTTAAACACGATCCGTGAACAGACCTTTTGCTGCGGGAGCGGCGCCGGGTTGAACGCGGGCGAAAACATGGAACAGCGTATGGCCGGCGGTATGCCGCGGGCCAACGCGGTGCGGCATGTGCATGAAAAATACGGCGTCAACATGCTGGCCTGTATCTGTGCCATTGACCGGGCGGCGCTGCCGCCGCTGATGGAATATTGGGTGCCCGAAGTGGATGTGACCGGCACCCATGAGCTGGTGGCCAATGCCTTGATTTTACCGGGTGAACAAAAACGGGAGACGGATCTGCGGATGGAACCATTGCCCAACGTAGAAGGAGAGCCGCAAGAGAAGGAGGAAAAAGCCGATGAATGATAAGAAATGGATCATCGCAGGGATAGTTGTCTTGGCGGCCCTGCTGACATTGCCATTTTGGTACAATATGGGCAAGGCGGCTCCTGTTCCCGAGTTGGAATTGACAGCCAGGGCCAAGGCGGCCAAAGTGTGCGTGATGCCGACTGGCTTTATGAAATCGGACCACATGCAGCTTTTAGATACCTGGCGGCATCAGGTGGTGCGCAATAGCACCCGCATCTTTGTCAACGCCCAAGGCCAAGAGTTTAACATGAGCCTTTCCAACACCTGTTTGGACTGTCACGCCAATAAGGCCGAATTTTGCGACCGTTGCCACAACTACGCGTCGGTCAAACCGTATTGCTGGGACTGCCACATCGACAATCCAAAGGAGAAAGAGTAATGGATCGCGCCCGAAGAAAAATCTTACAACTGCTGGGTATTTCCGCTTTGGCGGCGGGGACCAAACCGTTGCTGGATGCGTTTGCCGCAGGTTCCGGCAACGAGCCCCACGTGCGTAAGGGGGACAATGCCCTTTCGGCCAGACAGTGGGGCATGGTAATTGACACCCGCAAACTTGAATCGCCCGAAGATGTGGAGCATCTGATTGAGGCGTGCCACCAAGCGCATAACGTGCCACATTTCGACAACAGGAATCATGAAATTAAATGGATCTGGGAAACCGAATACAAACACGCTTTTCCCGGGAAGATGAATACATTTTTAAATGAGGCGGTCAAGGAGCGTCCTTTTCTCGTTTTATGCAACCATTGCGAAAATCCGCCTTGCGTTCGGGCCTGTCCGACTCAGGCCACGTTTAAACGTCGGGATGGGATTGTATTGATGGACTTCCATCGTTGTATCGGCTGCCGGTTCTGCATGGCGGCGTGCCCGTTTGGCGCCCGTAGTTTTAACTTCAGGGACCCGCGTCCGGCTATCGCCCACACCAATCTGGAGTTTCCCACCCGGGCCAAAGGGGTTGTGGAAAAATGCAACTTTTGCGCCGAACGCCTCGCTGTGGGCAAACAACCATACTGTGTCGAAGCCTCCCGTGGCGTCATCGTTTTTGGTGATCTTTACGACCGGAATAGTGAGGTGCGGCACCTGTTGAAAGAAAATTATACCATTCGCCGGAAACAAAACCTGGGCACCGAGCCCGGCGTTTACTACATCGTGTGAGGGAAATATGCTGGAATTAGCCTTAAAAGGATCCAAAACGTATTACGGCTGGCTCGCCGCCCTTTTGGGTTTGGTAGGAATCGCGTTTCTGGTCTACTTGAAACAGCTTGATTTCGGTTTGGGAATCACCGGTATGAGCCGCGATGTCTCCTGGGGGTTTTATATTGCCAATTTTACCTTTTTAGTGGGGGTGGCCGCCGGAGGGGTGATGGTGGTGCTGCCCTACTATTTGCACAATTATAAAGCTTTCGGACGGATTACCATTCTGGGTGAGTTTTTGGCCATCGCATCGCTGGTCATGTGTGTCACCTTTATTATTGTGGATCTGGGGCAGCCGTCACGGGTCTTAAATGTGTGGCTCTACCCTACGTTTCATTCGGTACTCTTTTATGACACCCTGGTCTTAAACGGCTATCTGCTGCTCAACCTGATCGTTGGCTGGAATGTACTGGAAGCGGAACGCAACGGTACCCATTATCCCGCCTGGGTGAAACCGCTGATCTACATTTCCATCCCCTTTGCCGTCAGTATTCATACGGTCACAGCCTATCTTTACTGTGGTCTGCCCGGACGCGGTTTTTGGATGACGGCCATTTTGGCGCCGCGCTTTTTATCCTCGGCCTTTGCCGCCGGTCCGTCGCTGCTGATTCTGCTCTGTCTGATTATCCGCCGGCTTACCAACTTTGACCCCGGAAGAGAGCAGATTCAGGCGCTGGCCAAAATTGTGGCCTACGCCATTACGATCAATGTTTTCTTTTTCCTGTGCGAGCTGTTTGTCGCCTTTTACAGCGATATTCCGGAACATAAAGACCATATCACCTATCTGTTTGCCGGGTTACATGGTCACGGCGCATTGGTGCCATGGATGTGGACATCCATGTTTCTGATGCTCATTGGCATTTTTCTGACAGTCAATCCGGTCACCCGCCGCAACGAAGGGGTATTGGCGGTGGCCTGCGGGGTCATTTTTATCGGCACATGGATTGATAAGGGCTTGGGGATGATTTCAGGTGGTTTTGTGCCCAACCCGCTCCATGAAGTGAACGAGTACATTCCAACGCTTCTTGAGATCGTTATTACCCTCGGTATTTACGCTCTGGGAGCGCTGGTACTGACCCTGCTCTTTAAAATGGCGATCGGAGTCAAAGAGGAGGTTGGGGGCTAAAATCGAAATATTTGGCTGCCGCTAGATCTCCACATGAAGGTTTTTCAATGTTTTTTCCAGATGTGCTCTTTTGAGTGTAATTGTCCGGATCAATTTTTCATTATCGGTATCTATCGTTTCCAGACGGTTTTCAAGTTGTCCCAATTTCTCCAAGTACCGTTTTCCCAAAGATGAGGAAGATCCCGTGGTATCGATGTTTGCCCGGATACGGGCCTGGTCGTCAACCACGGTTTTCCGTTCGGCTGTTTGACGCGCCTTTTTCCTTTCCAGTGCGGCAATTTCCTGCCGCTGGTCAATCACTGTTTTCAACGCCTCTTTGAGCCTGGATGACACATCCCCTTGAACCCACAGCCGCAATTGCGCCAGGGGCATATCCATTAAGACCACTTTTTGAAAATCGGCACGCTCCTCGGTAACAGTGAAGGTTTGCTCTGTTTCCGGCTTCAATTTCACTGTAAACCGATAGTGGGACGTCGTTCTTTCCATATCCTCCGTCGGTTTGACCAGGGTTCGGCCGGGGGTGAATGGATGTTCAATGATCATTTCTTTGGCGGTTGTGTCCCGGTTATCCAAACGATAAGTTTGGGTAAAGGTGCTTTTACGGTGCTCTTCCAAAACGCCGGAAACAATTTTGGCGGTGAGATGAGGCTGGTGTTTTTGTTCGGAGGTGACTTTTACTTTCAGATCAACCGCATAGCTGAGAAGTGCTTTCTCATTGACTGTGAGAACACCCAAGCGGGCGTCACCGCCGTAAAGGCCGTCGGCGTAAATTGTCACCGGTCCGGCGGGCAGGTTCAAGTCGGTGGCATTGTCAAACCGAACGCCATGGTAAGGGTGGTCAAGATGGGTGGCTCCATTGTAAACAGAGACCTTCTCTGTTGCAATCGGTTGCTGAATGATGGGGATCAGAGCATTTTTTTGGCGGCCCAAAGAGATGGGTGCTTTCAGCGTAAAGGCAAAAAGTTCACCAGCGGACCGGCCTTGGGCGGCTGAAGCAATACCCTCGGAGATGCTGCCCGGAGAAGGGGCGGCGGCCATGGAATGGACTTCCATTGAATCGGCCGATTCGACCAGCGCCCGATCAAAGGCGTGGCTTTTTTGCTTAGCGAACGTTTTTCCGGGCGCGTGCCTTAGGGGCGGTGCGGGGGATAGATTTTCGTCCACCACAAGCGGCCGATCGATATAGTAGGATGTATATAGGTCCTGTTTAAAGGAGATCGGCCGTCCTCCCATCAGGTGCAACGTAACGTTGTTCCAATCACTATCGGTACTGTTTTCCACGATGGCCCATCCCTGGAGTTCCGAGGCCTCGTTGTTTAGATCCAAACGGTAGCTGGTGCGCCAAACCGGAGCCTCGGTAGCGTACCCGATCCGGACCCTGCGGCTGCCCTTGCCGCGCAATTTGATCTGGATGGCTTTACGATTGCGATCCGCCGCTTCCGTCAGGCTATCCAAAGCGGCCTCCATTTCCGCGGCCATGGCCTCATCGGCCAGTTTAATGGAGGTGATGGTGTCCAACGGGATCGGTCTTACGGTACCCTGGGAAAAGAGATTGAGCTGCATAGCCGGCACTTCGATATCATCCTGCCGCGTCAAATGCTGTTCAACATTTAATATCCGGCCCTTGACCGGCTCCGGTGCCGCCACCACCACTTCGGCCCCTTTGAGCTGCCCCAACAAGCTGAAAAGATCGGGATCTTTGGAAAGGTCGATCCGAAAGCTGCCCAAGGTTCGCTCCAGTGGTGCATTGGCGGCCAGCTCCACACCCGCAATGTGACCATTATCAAAATCGTTGGCGATCATCGATTTAAAAATATCACTGACCGCATCCTTGGGGAACCATAGTTTGAGGTCAGTATCGCCGCTGATTGTTCCGGTATGCTCCAGATAAGCAACTCCACTGGAAAAAAGGGCCACCCGGGTCACGGGCAGGGCGGCGGCCGTTGCGGGAATGAGCACTAAAAAGATCGGCACTAAGAACCGGGTAACTGTTCTGGGTCTCATGACGGGCTCCTTCGTTGATGATAAACTTGGCTATAAGACACATCATTTTCATAAAATCTCAGAAATGTCATTTCAAAGCCAAATTGAGATAATTGCGCGATCCTGTCGGGGTCTTTTGTGAATCGTGCAAGTTTGTGCTAAAGAGATTCTTTCATTCGATCAATGAATCATGCTGAAGGATGAATCAATGAATAAACCCGGCTACCATGGGGAATTCGGGGGGGCGTTCCTGCCGGAAATTTTGGTGGAAACCTTCAATCGGTTGCGGGCCGAATACCGGGCCGCGCGACGGGACCCCGCTTTCTGGCGCTCTTACGAAAAGATGATGCAGACCTATTCGGGTCGTCCGACACCCCTAACCTTTGCCGAAAATTTATCCCGCCATTTTGGGGGCGCGAAGATCTACATCAAGCGGGAAGATCTGAATCATACCGGCGCCCACAAGGCCAACAATGTCATGGGCCAAGGGTTGCTGGTACAAAGAATGGACAAAAAACGGGTGATTGCGGAAACCGGCGCCGGCCAGCACGGTGTGGCCACGGCCACCATGGCGGCCCGTTTTGGCTTGGAATGCACTATCTATATGGGCGCGGTGGATATGGAGCGTCAGCGGCCCAATGTATTCTGGATGGAGCGGATGGGCGCGAAAGTGGTGCCTGTGACCGACGGCACCCGTATTTTAAAAGATGCCATTAATGAGGCGTTCCGCGATTGGGTGGCTAATTTTGATGACACCCACTATGTGTTGGGGACTGCCTGCGGACCGCATCCGTTTCCCGAGATGGTGGCCTGGTTTCAATCGATTATCGGCATGGAGACCAAAAGGCAGATTCTGGAGGTCGAAGGACGGTTGCCCGATCGTGTCTATGCTTGTGTGGGCGGCGGATCCAATGCCCTGGGGATCTTCAGTGGATTTTTTGATGACCCTGAAGTGGATCTGGTGGGCGTTGAGGCGGGCGGCAGGGGGCTGGACTCCGGCGCCCATGCCTCGCGGCTTTGCGCAAAAGATGCGGCCATTGGGGTCGCCCAAGGCTATAAAACCTGGTTTTTGCAAGATGATGACGGTCAAATGCAAGAGACCCACAGTATCGCCGCCGGGCTTGATTATGTCGGGGTTTCACCGATTTTGTCCCATCTGGCCGGCGAAAAGCGGGTTCGATTTGAAACGGCGACGGACCGGGCGGTGCTGGAAGCCATGGATCTGACCATGAAAAAAGAGGGGATTATCCCCGCCTTGGAATCCGCCCACGGTTTTGCCCGGTCCTTTGTGGAGGCGCCGCAGCTTTCCAAAGACGATGTCATCATCATTAATCAGTCGGGCCGGGGTGATAAGGATATTTTTACCATTGCCGATGCTTATGATGATCCGGACTGGAAACGGTTCATTGTTGATAAAGCCGCTGCCTTTACCCGCCAATCAGGCGAAAAGAGGAGTTGATCGTGCTTGAAATCCATATCCGAAATCGGCTCAAAGAGCGGCCGGTACTCTTGATGACCCATATTGTCATCGGTTATCCCACCCTCAAAACATCCCTGGAGCTCATCGATACCATGGTCGCGGCGGGGGTGGATTTGATGGAGTTGCAAATACCCTTTTCCGAGCCCATTGCCGACGGGCCGGTAATTCTAAAGGCCAATCAACAGGCACTGGCCAACGGAACTCGCGTGGCCGACTGCTTCAAGGTGGCGGCCGACGCGGCAACGGGGCATTCGATTCCCTTCTTGTTCATGACCTATTACAATATTTTACATCGTTTCGGGGTTCCCGCGTTTGTTGACAAAATGGCCTCCTGCGGTCTTTCCGGGGCCATTGTCCCCGATCTGCCGCCGGAAGAGAGTCAAGCGTATCAGGCCGCCATGGAGGCGCACCAGTTGGCGCCGGTTTATATTTTTGCACCTACTACAGCGGATGAGCGGATGCGCTATATCGCCCAATACGGCCGGGGGATGATCTACTGCGTGGCCCGCAAGGGAGTAACCGGGCAGGCCACGGATTTTTCCAAAGATCTTGGGAGCTACTTGGGTCGTTGCCGAGCCGCTACAAATCTGCCCCTGGCGTTGGGGTTTGGCGTAAAAGATGCCGCTGACGTAGCTTTTTTAACGGGTAAAGCGGATATCGCCGTGGTGGGAACCCAATGTTTGCGAATTTTAGAAGAAAAAGGGGTTGCTGCAGTGGGTGATTTTATACGTGACATGCGGCCCTGATAGAGATTCGTAGCGATGAATCGTTTCGCGCCGCCTTGTCTTCTACTGCTGATCGGATTGGCCGGAATACCGGTTGCTTCTGCCAAGAGTTCTCTATCCTCAACTGAAACCCTGATTTCAGGCCGGACCATGGGGACGGTCTATCACGTAAAAGTTGTTTCATCTGAGCCCATTGAAACCGATCCTTTACAATCGGAGATGGGCGCTATGTTAGCGGCACTAAATGCCTCCATGTCCACCTATGATTCCCAAAGCGAGATCAGCCGGTTGAACGGGGCGCCGGCGGGAGAGCCGGTCATGGTCTCCGCCGACTTTATCCGGGTAATGAAGTTGGCGCGTCAAATCTACGATTTAACCGGCGGCGCCTGGGATGGAACCGTGGCGCCATTAATTAACCTGTGGGGGTTTGGCCCCAAAGGACGGCTGACCCGGGTGCCGTCACCGACGGCCATCGAAACAGCGCTGGAAACCGTTGGGTTTGACCACATTCAGCCGCGTGATGACCACTTTTTAGTAAAGCAAAACCCAAAGGTGACTTTGAGTTTGGCATCCATTGCCAAGGGCTATGGCGTGGATCAGATGGCAGGCGTCTTGAAACGGAAAGGGTACGCCAATTTTTTAGTGGAGATTGGTGGTGAGGTTTACGCTCAAGGACACAATGCCGCAGGCGAACCTTGGCGGGTGGGGATCAACCGGCCCGATCCGGGCGGCCGTTTGGATACCGTTTACCGGGTGGTACGGCTTTCCCGAAGCGCGTTGGCCACCAGTGGTGACTACCGTCAATTTTACGAAATCGAGGGTAAACGTTACTCTCACATCATCGACCCCAAAACCGGCTATCCTGTCCAAAACGGTGTGGTCAGTGTATCGGTGGTGGCTGGAAACTGCGCTTTGGCCGACGGCCTGGCCACCGCCCTAATGGTGATGGGACCTCAAAAAGGGTTGAAGCTGGTCAATACCCTGGATGGTGCGGATGCGTTGATTGTGGTTCGGGAGGAGGGCGGACAGTGGGTGGATTACATTTCCAATGGATTTCAAAAAAAAGAAGGTGCGAAACCTGATCTGTAAAACCAGGGAGCTTCCAATGCCAAGGGTCTATTACTGTGACAAGTGCAAGGAAACTATTCAGCCGGGGGATATTTATATGGTGTTGAATGTGAAGTTTTACAAACAGGAGGAGACACCCGAAGCGCGGGCGATTTTGAGAAAATCAGAGCATCTCTTTTGCATGGCCTGTGCGCCCAAAGATGCGTTGGCGTTAAAAATCAAAACCGCTTGAGGTTGTGAGACCTTTGCAGGTTATTGTTCACCTGCTATGGAAATTGTTTCGCTATGCCCGTAATGACACTAAGGGAAGCTATTCCTTCTGATCCGCCTTGTCGTCCAACGGCTCACTGAACTTGCACTTTAGCAACACCCCGTCGCTGTCCCGCTCCTTGGTAACCTTATAAGGAAGTGTGCGAAAGAGATTGATCATCCCTTTGTTATCGGCAAAAGTGTAAGCCACCAACCCATCCAGCCCCGCCTTGATAGCCGCTTGGGTCAGTTTCTTCAGAATCCTTCGGCCCAGTCCCTTGCCCTGGTAATCCTGGTGCACGGAAAAAGCCACTTCGGCCATGTTATCGGAAACGAGCATGCTTTCGCCCAAAGCCACGGCCCGTCCAAACCCAAATTCACCCACCACTGCCAAAATTGTCAGATCCCTTTCATAATCGGTGAGGGATTTGGGGGTAATTTCCTTACGGCTGAACACCGTTTTATCGTGAAAAAAGCGCGAGAGGGTATCTTCCTTGCCCAGGGTATAATAGTGTTCCTGAATCCGCCGTTCATCCACCGGTTTGGAAGGCCGGATGGTGATCTCCTCGCCGGATATATCAATATGTTCTTCCAGCCATAACGGATAGACGCCTTGGGCGGCGGGGCCCAAAACCCGTTCCTCGCTGATCAGCCCCGCTCTTTTGGCGTCTTCCATCAAGCTTTCGCGAAATTTCGGGTGGGCGATTTCAATCATGGCCAGCACACGTTCCTGGAGACTTTTACCGAACAGGTTGACCAGACCGTATTCCGTCACCACGTAATGGGTGTCGCCCCTGGGGACCACCACGGCCAGGTTGTTTAGCGTCGGAACGATATTGCTGGTTTCACCGTTGCTCGCGGTGGACGGCAGCATGATAATGGAGCGACCATTGGTCGCCTGACGCGCGCCGCGGACAAAATCGGCGATTCCGGATACGCCGGCATAATAGGTGCGGAAAGACGCTTCAGAGGTCACCTGGCCGGTTAGGTCAATAAAGCGGGCGACATTGAGCGAGGTCATGCGATGGTGGCGGGAGATAATCGAGGGGTCGTTAACATAATCGGATGGATAAAAATCCACCGCCGGATTGTCGTGAATAAAATCGTAGAGACCCGGTGTCCCGATGGCGGCCGACGCCACCAATTTACCCGTATTGAAGCCTTTTTTACGGTTGTTGACAATCCCCGTGGCGTAAAGATGCATGATGTCTTCGGTCAGATATTGGGAATGGATTCCCAGATCGTTTTTATCCGCCAACGCCTGCACGGTTGCCTGGGAGGCGGCATCGAGGCCGATTTGCAAAGTGGCGCCGTCTTTAATCAGATTGGCGATATGTTTGCCGATCCGGAGCGCGGCGTCGAATGCCGGGGCGGGCTTGATCGCCAGGAGATCCTCCTCATACTCTACAATGGCGTCCACGTCATTTACATGAATAAAGCTTTGGCCCAAAACCCGAGGCATGCGCGGATTGACTTGGGCAATCACAATATCGGCCGAACGGGCGGCCGCCAGCGTGACGTCAACACTGACGCCCAGGCTCATCCAGCCGAAGTCGTCGGGCTCGGAAACCTGTATGAGCGCCACATGGATCGGTAGCTTGCGGGATAAAAAAAGACCGGGAATATCCGACATGTTCATGGGGGTGATAAATCGTTTGCCCTTGGCGATGGTCTCATTGACGGCCGCGCCCAAATAGAGGGCCCTGATGCTCAGGCTGGTATCCTGGGTTTTGTCGGCAATGGCCGTCAATGATGCCGTTTCCCGGCTCATCATGCGGATTACCTCCAACCCGCTTAAATAGGGCGACACTTCGGAAAGTGTTTTGACCAGGTGCCGGGGTTCCCCGCACGCCGAGCCGATAAATACGCGCTGCCCCGGCCGAATCAGTTGAATGGCCGTTTTCGCATCGGTTCTTCTTTCAATATAGTTATCCGCCCAATAAAGTGATGCTGTCATAAGGATGCTCCTGCATAATAGCGCCAGTGTTCTGTGCAAACATCGCACAGCCCGTCAAAATGGGTAAATCCGTTCATCCGGTAATAGATACCCAAGAGCAGCGGCGCGCTGATCATAGGAGGGATGTTGACGCTGGCCAAAAGCCAAAGCAGCAGGCCGAGGAAAGCGCCCACCAGAGGGAAAAAACGGACCGCCAGGCCGTAAAGTTGATCTGACGCCTTAAAACGGGCCGATCGTCGGGCCTGATGATGGGCGATCCGCTCTTCAAACTCAGGGTCGGTCGCTTGCGCCGTAGCAATGTAGGCGATGACGCCGGAGGCCCTTTCTGCGGCCAGCGCCAGGACCATTTTTTCGGCAAAATCACTTTTACCACTGCGGGCGCCGCCGCTGACCAAAATCGGGATGACCCGCTTCTTACGATCTTTTTGCATCATGGATTTACCTGTTCGGCTCAAGCATGGTTGTTGAGAAAGATTTTATACAGGCTGAGGCAATCAAGATGCAAGGATTTATATGAAAAGTCTTTCTTTTTGTACATACTAGTTTGGTAAGACTTTTCATATAAAGTTTCGGATCAATTGTCTGTCGCTTAAATTGGGTGCATCCAAGGGGTTGACACCGATGTAAATAAAGAATAAACATGTTGGCGCCTTGGGCGGCGCAAGTTGAACTAGGGGGCGATTCAAAACTTTTGCCGCATACACAATCCACGTGTTCAGGCAACAATAAACCGGACAGATTTTGTGTAAATAGTTATTCGCTCCCAACACTAGCGTGAAGAGAACTTTGCAGGACATCTGTTTTTGTTCACGGTCAAGGAAGGCGAAAAATGGAACCGGAGGAATATAGTCAATATTTTGAGGATTGCATTTTGAGCCGGACGCCGAAATCGGGCCAAATGGGGTGTTATGCATAGGTCTCGTGAAGTTTGGCTTGACAATTGAAATGCATGTATATATAGGCTAAATTGAATGAGAAGTTCACACGCACTATGATGCTCAATAGTATAATCAAAAGCGGGGGGGGTTGATATGAAACTGTTATTACGCCGTGGGATTGTTTACTGTATGGTTCTGTCTCTTTTTGTTGGGGTGGGATATGTCGAAAGTAAAACCGATGGGCCGACGGTAATCGCCCGGGCCTTGGAACAGGCTGAGGCTGTATCCAACCCTGCTAACCGGAACGTCGTCCTGGCGCGGATTGCCGTAACATACCTTCAAAACGGTTCCGTTAAAGGGGCATTAGCGACAGCCGATAAAATTTCCGAACCATACGCCCAATCGTTGTTACTGATCGAATTGGCCCGTTTGAGCGCGAAACAGGGTGCAACCACTCAGGGTGCAGGCTTTGTAGAGGAAGCGATGAATCTAATTGACGAAATCGGCGACCCGGATCAGCAGCTTTTTGTGTTGCTAAAGGCAGCCGAAGTTTCTAATGCGTTCCAGGGCTTAAAAAATATGATCACGGGCTTAAGTGAGGAATGTGATAGAGTGCTGGATTCAGCTTCAGCAAAGGACACCCAGTTGCGCGCCGCTCGCATGGCCGCATTGGCCGGACAAGGATTAGACTGCGGGCGTGGAGCCTTGGCATTGCTTGACGATGCGCTGGATATTGCCACCGAAAAAATGGAAGATGCCTTTGAAATTGCCCCAAGACAGGAAGATGCCCATGGAAATATCACGGTTCTGGATCATGTCGCATTGGGATATCTGCAGATGAACGAACCCGGGAAAGCATTGGAGGTGATTAAAGGCATCGAAGATCGTTTTACGCGGTTCGCGGCATCCGATCGGATGGCTTTTTATGCTTCGGCTAAGGAATTCGACTTGGAAATGAGGCTGCGACAGGCCGGGGATCGCGGCACGGATAACTTATTAGAACGGGTATTGGAAGATGTGAAAGAGGCCTTGGTCAAAACGAAAGAGAATGAAGATGTTTACCAAAAGTATGCCGCGCAGGTAGATGTTGCTGATGGCTTCGCTACCTTGGAAGGCGAAGCTTTGGCGGCCTTTGGTGATGGGATGGAATTGGTAGGGCAGGATGTGGGGGAGGTGAATGTTCGCAACCTGCTGGCAGAACTAAAACCGATAAAAGACCGGTATAACTTTGCAACGGCCCTCTATCGTATAGCCCACCAGTATACAAGCCAAGCGCAATATGATAACGCCATTGAGGTATCAGAGGCCATTGATGACCCCTATTATCGGGCATTTGCGTTAATGGAGGTTGCGGCCGCCGGGGGCAACATTGGTCGGCTTTTCCCTCCAGGAAGAATGCTGGACGCCGACAACTCACTTCGGAAGAAAAAGAACGTGTTACAAAGGGGTGTAGATGTCGAGATGAAAGAAGAGATGGACGAAGTCTTCAAGGTGCTCAACACCCTGGAGAACGCTAAGGAGTTGACCGAACCAGAGAAACAAGAGCAGTTTTTAGTGTATCTTGAAAACTATCGTTACGGTAAGCACCAACGGCGCTATTTTAAGGTCTACGATTCTCAGGGTAAGCTATTGGAAGAACCCTATCTGCCGGAGCTAGAAGGAAAAGATCTCTCTTATCTTCTTGACGCCAACGGCAACGAATTCTTTACGCTCTTAAGCGCGCGGATAGACGAACAGGAAAGCGGGCAGGGGGTTGTTTCCTATATGTGGCCCGGTAATGAATTGAAAAAAATGATTCCCACGATTTTCCTGATCCGGTTTTTTGAGCAGTGGGGGTGGTATGTGGCGACCGGCGCTCCAGCTCGTACCATTGAAGATCTCGATCTTTACGAAGATTTGGTTGAGGACCGTTCAGCGGCCAGCCCTATCTAAAGATAATAGGAATAATTACAGTTCGCGGCTCGCGCCATTCTGATGATGCAAGTATATGCCATAATCCCAAAAAAGGAAGATACAAAGTGAATGCGAAACAAAATTCAAGTTCTGTGTGGAATGTGTGGAAATGGTTCGCGTTTTGTTTGTCAATAACAGTGCTGGTGGGGCTCTCTTCCGAGCCGCTTGCCGTAGCAGCGCCCTCTATTGCGTTTGAACCGCTCCTGACTGTGGGTGGGCGCTGGGACAGCAACTTTTACCGGACAGAAGAAGATGAGTCGGAGGCTTACACTTACCTTGTCAGCCCCGGATTCTCAGTAGATCTCCAGGGCGCCCGATCAAATGTTATTCTGAATTATATGCTCGAAGCGCACTTTTACGACGGGGCTGATGGTGATCCCACGCGGGGTTCCGGCGACAGTCTGCCGTTAAATGACCTGGATTATACGGGTCATCAACTCTCATTGGACAGCAACTTTGATCTGACTTCCCGTTTGATCCTGGGTCTTGACGGCGCCTATTCCCATTCACGCTATCCGACCCAGTATGATCGCCTCAGCACCCAGATTTTACACCATGAATACGATCTATATCATGTTTCGCCCATGCTTTTTTTCGATATTACCCAGCGCTTGACAGCGGGTCTGCGCTACCGGCATTCGGAAATTGATCTGGAAGGCGATGATGACCTTGATCCCGTTGAATTGGATACCGACAATACCGAGGAAGACCTTTGGGAAATGACCATCAGCTATACACCTTGGCGCGATCTCACCATCGGTCTTGATTTGGAGCAAGCCGAGCTCAACTATGCTGATCGTATCGATGACTATGAAGCCCAACGGATTCGATTGCGTGTTCAGAAACGATATCAACAGATCGCTCTGGATGCCGGGGTAGGATTTGAAAACAGGGATTTTGTGGTGGCCAAAATCGAAGATGAAGATCTGTTTACCTGGCGGTTGGCTTTGACCGCTCAGGCGCCTGACCCGACGGCGCGGCCTCGCAGCTTGGGCGAAGTTTATATACGGCCGGTGGATCATGTTCACTTTGCGGTTGAACGTCAATTTAATAACATTGGGTCTCTTTATACCGCCACCCGTTTTGTAGGAAGCGTTGGATCCATGTGGGGTGAAAAAATCGAAAGCCGGGTCAAAGGGTGGTACCAGGAGAGCGACTACGAATACCTGACCGGTCCTACCCCGGAAGGCGGCCAGGCCACCCGGAATTTGGAAACATGGGACGCTTCCGCTTCATTGGGATACCATATAATGAGAAACCTGGTGATCTCTGCGACAGGGGGATATAGAGAGCAGGAAAGTAACCTTGCGGACGAGGACTATGCCAGCACCTATGGGTTGATAGAAGCCAGCTTTAATTTCGATCCATGGAAACGGGGCGGCTTTACCAATGAGGCTCTCTATTACTAATTCTCCCTCCCGGTTAAAGTTCAATTTATGCGTTGCGCATCATCACTTGTCTTGGGGTATGTTTACGCGCACCCGTGGTACGCGTCCGCAAAGGTTGAACTTTATTCTCCCATTCAGGGAATGGGTGAAACACCCTCGCCTGCAGGCGAAGGCTGTAGTAGGGCCGAAAGCGGATATTCTCCGGCTGCAGGCGAAGGTTTTGCGTTTTGCTTTTTCATAAATGACCGTCGCTTGCAAGCGACGCTCTTTTATGGCGGCTGTGGTGGCCGGATTTCATCCGGCCGAGCGAACTGAGCCGCCGAAGCCACCGCTTTTGGGCGGTTGAGAATGCACTTTTTGTGAACTGTTTTGTGTTTTTATAATTGTGGAATGGTATTGGGGAATTTGTTTAAAATGAAGCGCATCGATCCATTTTTATATCTTGGCGCCGTATTGTTTTGGGGGCTTTTCGTTCAAGCAACAGGTGCTGCGGAAACCAAAGAAAATGCTATTGGTCCGGGTGATCGTATTGAACTTACCATCATCGTGGGCGGTGAGCCCCGACACGAGTCAGTAACAACGGTTTCTTCTACCGGGACAATAAAAGTTCCTTTTCTTGGAGAGATAAAGGCTGCCGGACTCGCTCGCAACGAACTTGAGGAGGCTATTCGAGCGCCATTGGCCAAAGATTACTATGTGGATCCTAAGGTGAACATCACTGTTGAACCACTGGGCGGTGAAGGGTATTACATATGGGGTGCGGTACAAGAACCCGGTTTAATCAAAATGCCGCCTAATACGCGTTTGCTGAAGCTGGTCGTGAGTGCCGGGGGCGTCACCGCCGATGCCGGAACAACAGCGTATATTATTCGAAACGTACAGGATGCCAGCGCCAAGGTCACTTCAGAGCAGGACTTGCCGCCGGAAAGCCATCGCATTGAGGTTCCCCTCAAACAGTTGCTTGAACGTGGTGACGCCGGTCAAAATCCCATTGTGCAACACGGTGACATTGTCTACATTCCGTTTAAAGAAACCCTGAATGACAAGTCGTATAAAATATATATTGAAGGCGAGATTGCGAACCCGGGGGCCTATGATTTTCAAGAGGGGATTACCGCCTTAAAAGCATGTATTGCCGCTGGTGGATTTGGCGAGTATGCGGCGCCCAACCGGGCGAAGATATTCCGCGGTTCCGGGAGAAGGGTGCGGACGATTAAAATAAATTTGATTCGTGTCCAAAAAGGAAAAGCAAGAGATGTTCTCCTGAAACCGGATGATCGAATTCACATCCCTGAATCCTGGTTCTAATGAGGGTCATACTTGCTGTTACAGAACCCGAAAGAGTGAGCGTCCGTAACCGGGCTGTTTTATCTTAAGATGAACAATCGTCAAGACGAACAACCATTCACTTTTGCAGATTATTTTATCGTTCCCCTGCGCCACCGGGTTATTGTGGTGATGGCGCTGGCGGTGATGATTGCGCTGGTCTTATGGCACAATTCCCGTCTGGTTCCGATTTATCAGGCAAAAGCTACATTGCTGATTGACAGGGAGAATGCCCGGTCGCCACTGACAGGCCAGCAGATGGAGTTTGAGACCTATCTTTCAGAATCATTAACCTTTAATTCCCATCACAAGCTGATTACTTCCCTGGGTGTACTTGAAAATGCGGCGCTGAAACTGGGTCTGGATAAGCAGCCTGCGCCGGACGCCCAAATAATGCATCCTATCAGGCAGTTTAGAAGTCGGCTCCGAAAAAATATCCAGCTTGTTTTAAGTCGATCCGCCGAAGAACAGCGGTTCACTGTGAAAGAGCCCCTGTTTGCCGGTATTCAGTCTCTCAAATCAATTGTGGAGGTGGAACCGATTGAGGATACGCGCTTGTTGACCATTGCTGTAAGGCACACAGATCCCAAAATGACCTCAAGAATTGCCAACACAGTGGCAGACGCGTATATCCAGTTTAACATTGATAGTCGCCTGCAAGCTTCAAAAAATACACTCTCATGGCTGAACAAGAGTTTGGCGGGAATGAAAAAAAATCTGGAGGATTCGGAAAAAGAGTTTCTGGCCTACAAAGAGTCCGTGAACGTCATCTCCCTTGAAAAGGATGAAGAGGTGACGGCCCGGAAGGTCCAGGATCTCAACGCGGCGTATCTGGAAGCCAGGAACCATCGCTACGAGGTGGAGGCCAAACTCAATCAGCTAAGGGCCATGCGCAAAAGAAGGGCTGCGCCAAACCTGCGATTTCTGGCATCCAGCCCTATCCTCGAAAGCTTGCACCAGGAATTGGTAAGCGAGGAAATAGCGCTAACAACCGCCAAGGGGATTTATCAAACAAAACATCCCAAGTATGTGGAGATTGAAAGTCGGATCAAGGATATCAGACGCAAACTCCAGGAGCACCTCTCAAAAGAGGTTGATAACCTCAAGGCTGAACTGACAGTGGTACGGACCAAAGAAGGTGTTTTAAAAAAATCGATATCCGATTTGGAAGCCGAGGCGATGGCCACCGGTCGTAATGAGGTGGGCTATAATATTTTAAAGCGTAACATGGATATGAATCAGGAAGTTTACGATGCAATTTTATCCCGGATCAAGGAGGGCGGTCTGACGGAAAACTTCAATGTCTCCAATATCCGGGTTGTGGAAAATGCGGTTACACCCACTGCCCCTGTCTGGCCGAATAAGAAGCTCAATTTTTTTATCGCGATAGCTTTAGGGCTGATCTTTGGTGTAGCGGGAAGTTTTTTGCGGGAATACACGGATCGTTCCATCCGTTCTGAAGAGGATGTGGAGCGCTACCTGGATATTCCGCTCCTCTCTGTTATCCCTCGGGTGTGAATACGTCTTGTACCTTACCCTGCCTATATCTGACTCTTGCTGATGCCACTTATGAAAAATCAAAAGGAATATAGCCGGATCGATCTTTCTGTCGAAAGCCACCGCGAAAATTTCCAGTTTGCCGAAGCGTTTCGAACGCTGAGGGTGAGTATTCTTTTCTCTTTTATGGAAAAAGAGCTGCGGACACTTCTGGTGACGAGTCCCGCTCCTTCGGAGGGCAAAACCTTGACCGCACTCAACCTGGGATACACTTTGGCGCAAACCGGCAAGCGTATTCTTCTGGTAGATGCGGATCTTCGCAAACCCAAACTTGGTCGCTTTGTAGGTGATAACAGGGAAGGTGGTTTGACCCGCCTGTTTACCGAAGCTTTCAGTCAAGATCCGCGCTCGGGGCGTATGACTGACTATTATTTGAGCGACCTGTTATGGTTGCTGGCCTTTCGTAAAAAAAGCGGTCTGCTCCGCTTAAATGAAGGTGAGGAAAATATACAGTGCCATTTACAGCAAGGCCGGCTGGTTGATATTGAGTGGCTCAACGGGCCGACCGATCCGCGGTTGGAGGGTCTTTTGCCGCAAGACCGGATGGTTTCCCAGCATGCTTACCCATTGATGTCAAAGGGGCCGTTGACCGGAAAACGACTGGCATCTCTGCTAATCCATCACGGGGTAATCCATCAGGATGCAATGTCCGACTTTATCAGACGCCACCTGATTGAGGGGCTGCGGTCGGCGCTCCTGTTTCATAATGGTTTTTTTGACTTTGAGGCTTTGGATCTTTCCGGCGAATTTTCGGACCATCCGGGTTTTGATTTGTCTGAACTGGCCTATCTCCACTGGCAGATGGCTACGGATACCGAGGCCTTTGCTTATCTGCGAAAGGCCACTGATCAAAAGATCATCCAGAGCGAGGTGGAGAATATGTCCGTTCTGCCTTGCGGGTCGCCACCTCCGAATCCTTCTGAAATGTTGGCCTCGGAGCAGATGAATTTTTTGAATGCCCTCTTGAAACAGCGCTTTGATATAATCATCTTTGACTCGCCGCCCATTATTCCCACCAGCGATGCACTGGTATTGGCCCCCAGGGTAGACGGCGTGGTGTTGGTGCTTCGCAGTGGTGTGAGTGATCGCAAAATGGCCCAAAAAGCGGTCAGCTTACTGCAAGCAGCCAATGCCAATGTGCTTGGTGCTGTAATGAATCAGGTGGAATTCAAACGGGACGGCTATTATCGTTATTACCGTTATTATTCTTCGAAGTATGACGGCTATTACGGAAAAACCGATGATGGATAAAAGGGCGCGTCCTGATTTACGTGAATTCCCAACCGTCTGAAGGCGGTGACTTCTTTCAGCGGCGGCAGTTTATGAAAACAAAACGCAAAACCTTCGACTGTAGTCGGCGGATACCCGCTTTCGGCCTTATGGGCCTGCTACAGCCTTCGCCTAAACGAGGATTTTCTCCCATCCCCCGAATGAAACAATAACGATTATCCAAAACATGCCCAGCCCGAAGTCAAGAACCGATGATCATATGTGTCATTGGAACACACGTGTGAATCGCCGTCTAGCATTAGCTCTTTTGGTTGTATTACTGACAGGGGTCGGCGGTTACATGTTAACAGAGCGTCTTTACGCCCAGGTGTTATATGAGTGGGCGTGGAATGACTTGAATCTTCGGCGACCGGCCATAGCGGTTCAGCGCCTTGAAAAAGCCATTACCTTTGAACCCTCTGATCCGGATTTATGGATGCGGCTTGGGGATGCGCATCATCTGTTGGCCGCCATGCAGCCGGTGGCGGATGGATTGAAAAATGTCCGCGAGGCCCAAACTGCTTTTGCCACGGCATTCGCATTAAACCCCCTTGACGCAGAAGCTGCCTATCGTACTGCTGCAGAGGCGGCGCTGGACGATGTGGTTTCCGCAGATCTTTATGAAAAACCTTCAGATTCGCCATACAGCGCCCGGCACTATTTTGAAGAGGCGCTCCGGTTGCGGCCTGGTAGCGTCCGGTACCACCATGCCTACGCGCGTTATTTAAGTGCGATTGAGGACACTGCGGCACTGGCCCAGGTGGTTGAGAATACCGTTCAATTATATCCGCACATCGTTAAACAACTCTTAAAGGAGCCATTGTGGACGGCAGAGGTTCATGCCGCAGCCGCGCGCGGGTTGGAAAAAGCGATCTCCGGAGGGGTACATGCCGATCTGGCCGGACGGATGATGGGTGTCATCTCCGACACAACTGTAACTGATCAGCAGGTGGAAAAAAAATGATGGTGTTTTGGAGAGGTATTGCACGATGCCTTGTCATGGCGCCTATTTTGTTGATGCCGCTGGCCAGAGGCGGCGTTCAGGGGTGGGCCATCACTACGATGCATCTGATCACGCTTCTCGCGATGGCCGTTTTTTTTCTCGAGCGCATTACTTGCTGGCAATGGAGGTGGATACGGACACCCCTTGATCTGCCATTGGCCGCCTTGTTGCTGATATGTGGATTTGCCGCACTATTATCGGAAAACCGGTTACGGAACGGATGGGTCTTTTTGTTGTGTGTCAACTATGTTGTTCTTTTCTATCTGATGATTCACCTATTTCAAACACGCGCCCAGGTGCGGCAACTGATGGCTACACTGATCATTGCGGCATTTTTGGTGGTGCTGGTTGGTGGCCTTACCTCGTGGGGAATTCACCCGTTTGGCTGGTGGCGTTTTGAGGATATTCACCAGGCGGCAAATAAGATGACGGCCAGTTTTGGTAATCCGAATCACTTTTCCGGTTTCATGGCTCTTTCCTTGCCGTTGGCATTGGCCGGGGGCTTGTTGGTGTTTCGATCCTGGGCGCGGATTGGGTGCTACATTGTCGGATTATCAATTATCGGAGGTTTGGTGCTATCCCTTTCCAGGGGAGGCTGGATGGCATGTTTATGCGGGAGCCTCTTTTTGGTGTGTTGGCTTTTAGGCAGTCGTCGGATTGATAAGAAAAAACTGCTATTTGCGGCCTGCGGCGTTACAATAGTTGTATTTATATTAATTTTTTCCAATACAACAGTTACGTTACGTCTGGTCACGATACTTCAGGATCCCATACAGGCTCTTGAAGGACGATTACGGTTATGGGGCGCCACTGCGACAATGATCGCTGACTATCCAATATTGGGTGTTGGGCCGGGCAATTTTGGAACCGTTTTCACCCAATATCATCCCCCTGGAATGTTGGTGCGCCATTTTTTCGCGGAAAACGACTATCTGCAATGGGTTGCTGAAATCGGGGTGGGGGCCATTGGGTTAATCGTATGGATAGTGATGGCCTTTTTAAAACGGGCAATACAAAAGCGGAATCATCCCAGCCGGTTGGTGAGGGGCATAACAGCGGGTGCGCTTTCCGGTATGGTTGCAATCGGTATGCATGCCACTGTTGATTTTCCGTTCCATATCCCCGCCCATGCTCTGATGGCCACAAGCATGGCGGCGCTGGTCATGGCGCCGGATCCGGTTGATCATAAAGCTCGTTTCTTTTACTATCTCAACTCTCGACTTTAGCAATCGTTAGTAATCTTCATCGGTCAAAGAGAGCGCCGATGTGGAATTTGTCGAAAAAGTCGTTAATTGGGTCAGGGACCTGGATGTCAGCTTGTGATTTAGAGGTAATCCTGTTATGTTCCATTTGAGCCCTTTCTGCTTGATATTATTGTAAATTGTGGCAAATCCACTATATACCGGCAGACCGGGCTCTTCAAGCTTTTGTTTTGTTATTTCAAAATATTAACCTTAAAAAAACGATTGCGATTATGAATCTCAAAAGTTGAGTACTATACAGATAGGGGCCAGGATATTTGGCATTACAACGGGATGCTTATTTCTTCCTAATCCATCGGAAAGCGGAATTGAATCGTTTAGATAACGGCAAGTCTCTATTGGTATAAACATGCAACCCGTGTAGTTTTATGGGTTGGCTGAATCGATATGTGACGGAGAGGTCAATGAAAAAGGCACTGGTATGCGGCGCTGGTGGGTTTATTGGGAGCCACATGGTCAAAAGGCTTAAATCTGAAAACTTCTGGGTTCGTGGTGTAGATGTAAAGTATCCTGAATTCTCTGAAACAACGGCAGACGATTTCGTCGTCGGGGATCTTCGGGTCCCATCTTTTTGCCGTAGTATTGTTGACCGTCGGTTTGATGAGGTGTACCAGTTTGCAGCTGATATGGGTGGTGCGGGATATATTTTCACTGGTGAAAATGATGCCGATGTCATGTGCAATTCCGGTTTGATCAATCTGAATATGTTGAATGCCTGTCAAAATAGAAATATTAGACGGATATTTTACTCCTCCTCGGCATGTATCTACCCTGAATATAATCAGGTTGACCCCGACAGTCCCAACTGCGCTGAGGAGAGTGCTTACCCAGCCCAGCCGGATAGTGAATATGGTTGGGAAAAATTATTTTCCGAACGTCTTTACCTTTCGTATCATCGTAATTATCAAATGGATGTCCGGGTGGCCCGTTACCATAATATTTTCGGCCCCGAAGGTGCTTATAATAATGGAAAAGAAAAGGCTCCTGCTGCCATTTGCCGCAAAGTCGCACTGGCAAAAGAGAATAGTGAGATAGAAATCTGGGGTGACGGCAAACAGACCCGATCATTTCTATTTATCGATGAATGCCTGGAAGGGACCCTTCGCCTGATGCGGTCAGACTGGACCGGCCCGGTTAACATCGGTTCTGATGAAATGGTAACCATCAATCAACTGGCCGATATGGTGATCGCCATTTCAGGGAAATCCCTTGAGAAACAGCATATAGCCGGGCCCCTGGGCGTTCGGGGTCGAAATTCGGATAACCGTTTGATTTATCAGAAATTAAACTGGAGACCGGCCCAACATTTGAGAGATGGGCTTGGGAAAACCTATCGCTGGATAAACGAACAGATTGACAAGCAGTGTTAAATCAGCATCTTGAGGGAGTGTACGCGTATGGATGAAACGGGTCGGTCTCTGAAACGAATCAGCCGCGGTCAAGTAAAAGACTCCGGACTGGCCATCGTACTGATTCTTCTATTGGTTGGATATTTTTCAGGAAATACCGTCTATGGTAATATTGCCATCGTATTTCTGATTCTTGCGATGACGGCGCCCTCAATTTTTACGCCCTTTGCAAGATTATGGATCGGAATATCGATACTACTCGGAACCATCATGAGCAAGGTGGTTTTGTCATTGGTTTTTTATTTACTGCTGACGCCTATCGGTTTGTTGCGTCGACTGTTCGGTGCTGACCCGTTGCAATGTAAACAGTGGAAAAAAGGTCGAACATCTGTATTCCGAATTCGCGATCACCTTTGTACCCCCGAGGAGATCGATAGACCTTACTAGATTAGGAGAAAGAGAATGGATTTTTTTAGAGAATTTTGGGGCTTTTTAAGGCTGCGAAAGAAGTATTGGTTGCTACCGGTTATTATTGTACTGCTGCTACTCGGGGGGCTCATTGTTTTTACAGGTGGATCGGCCATTGCTCCATTCATTTATACCATTTTTTAACAAGGCTTACTATGCCCGAATACACGCTTGGAATATCGGCGTTTTATCATGACAGCGCGGCGGTTCTGTTATGCGACGGACAAATTTTTGCAGCTGCGCACGAAGAGCGTTTTTCTCGCAAAAAGCATGACTCCTCTTTTCCGGCAAATGCTATTCGTTATGTCCTTGACGAAGGTAATGTCGACTTAAATATCATTGATGCGGTAGCATTTTATGATAAGCCCTACCTGAAGTTTGAGCGCTTGCTGGAGACATATCATTATTTTGCACCCCGCGGCCTGAAAAGCTTTCTTTCGGCAATTCCTGTTTGGATAAAAGAGAAGTTATTTATGCGTAAATTACTCAGGGAAGAGCTGAATAAACTGGATTGCGGTGATCCCCTCCGGGTACTTTTCCCTGAACATCATCTTTCGCATGCTGCGAGCGCTTTTTTCCCATCCCCTTTTGAAGAAGCCGCTATTGTCACTTTGGATGGTGTGGGGGAGTGGGCGACTGCAACCATCGGACGTGGTAAAGGCCATTCGATTGAAATTCTGAGGCAACTGGAGTTCCCTCATTCCATTGGGCTGCTCTATTCGGCATTCACGCACTATTGTGGATTTAGAGTCAACAGCGGTGAATACAAACTCATGGGACTGGCGCCCTATGGGCATCCCAATGCAGATCAAACTCAGAATTGGATACGCTCGATTAAAAACAATATTGTTGATATTCGTGAAGACGGCTCCATTTTGCTCAATATGGATTATTTCAATTTCGCTACCGGTTTGACCATGTGCCATGAGCGTAAATGGGAACAGCTGTTTGGTATCCCCAGACGGGAACCTGAAATCGAAATCAGCCAGCCTTATATGAACATGGCGCTTGCCATACAAAAGGTCACCGAGGAGATCATTTTTCACATGGCGGATACCGCTAAATCTTTAGTGGGAAGTGAAAATCTGGTCATGGCGGGTGGTGTTGCCTTGAATTGTGTGGCCAACGGTAAACTTCTTCAAAACAAAACGTTTGAAAACATGTGGATCCAGCCCGCTTCAGGTGATGCCGGTGGCGCCTTGGGTGCGGCTTACTCTGCGTGGCACATCTGGAAACAGAAAAAACGAACTGTTGAAAATTCACCTGATGCGATGCAAGGCGCATACTTGGGCATCGATTATCAAGACAAGGATATCGAAAGGATGGCTAGGAAATACGAGGCGCCATTCAAAGGGTATGATGATTTTGATGATCTTTGTATTGATGTAGCGGCTCTTTTGGCCGAGGGATCAGTTGTAGGATGGTTTCAGGGCCGAAGTGAATTTGGTCCCCGGGCGCTTGGCAACCGTAGCATTCTAGGGGATCCCCGAAATCCTGAGATGCAAAAAAGAATGAACGTGAAAATCAAGTATCGCGAGGGCTTCAGACCTTTTGCCCCTTCAGTCCTGGAAGAGGACATCGATACTTATTTTGACCTGGGTTGTCCTACGCCCTATATGTTATTGGTGGCGCCGGTAAAAAAAGAGAGACGGAAACCGTTATTGGAAAATGATGACCGGTTATCATTATATGATCGGCTGTACCATTTACGCTCTGATATCCCCGCCGTCACCCACGTGAATTACTCAGCACGCATTCAGAGTGTCAATAGAGAAATAAATGAGAGGTACTGGAAGCTGATTCATGCGTTTAAAGCAAAAACCGGCTATGGCCTCGTCGTCAATACAAGCTTTAATGTTAGAGGCGAACCCATCGTCAACAGCCCTGAGGACGCCTATCTTTGTTTTATGCGAACAGAAATGGACTATTTTGTCGCGGGTAATCTGCTGTTTACAAAAAAAGAACAACCTGAGCTGAAAGAGAAAACGGATTGGCGTAGCGTATACCAACTGGATTAGTAAACCCTGCTCAGGCACAATTAAAAAACGATTATCAAATAACCTCAGGATATAAAGCCGTCTTGTGAAGCGTGAAAGCGATGCTTAAAAATACCTTTTTGGTTGTCATCTCCATTGTACTTTTTGTTGGTGTTTGTGAAGTGACTGCCAGGTTACTTTCACCAAAAAAGAGTGCAGATACGGGTCCAACGGCCTTTGTGGAGGACCCTGTACTTGGCTATGTCGGCCGGAAAAACTATGTCGGCCAAATGGGAAATCCGGAAACTGGAAATTTTGAAGTTCGCCACAATGTCCATGGATGGAGGGATCATAAAGAATACGGAGAAAAACAACCGGATGTGTTCAGAATTTTAAGTCTGGGTGATTCGTTTACCTGGGGTGCCGCATCACCCTATGAAGATACTTACTTGCGGGTTGCCGAAAAAAAACTGGCCGATTTAGTATCGAAGAAAGTTGAAATTGTTAAGGCGGGATACCCCGGATACACACTTCCTCAAGAGGTTCTGCTTTTTAAAATATACGGAAAAGAATTCCAACCGGATTTGGTTACCATTGGATTTTTGCCCAATGACCTGGTTTCAGTCTATCCCCTGACAGATGACGGTATGGGGCTTGAAAAACCCGACAATGAGTTGGGGTTACTGGATCCACCATTTGCTTTGAAAGTCGCCATGTTTTTAGGGAGGCGCTCTGAGTTCTATCAATGGTTAAAATCGCTCTTGCTAAAGAACGATAGCGTCTATACCACCATGTATCTGGCGAGGGGGGGAGAAGACAGCTATGTGTCAAAAGAATGGTCCTCCAGATATTTGGAGCAGTTGGATTTGGTCCGTCGCTTATTGGCTGATCTTAAAGAAGAAGTACAAAAAATCAACGCACATCTTTTATTGATTTTCATCCCCCAGCGCTTTCAGTTGCTGGTTGAAAAAAATGCAACATTAAGGGCCCAATATCAGGCTGATAAGATAAATAATGAAATGAAGCAACTTTGCCGTGAGCTTGGGATTGATTTTTTTGATGCATTTCCTGCAATACTTGAAGCCTCAAAACAGGGGCCCGTTTTTTTTCCGATTGACGGCCATTTGAATCCTCGTGGATATCGAATCGTAGGGTTACAACTGGCAGAGTTTTTGGCCAATGAAACATTGCGGAACTAATCGGGGGTAACAGTAACTGGTCCCATAGCAGCCTGAACCTGGAAATACTATTGGAGTTCGGCCTGGCCGTTTAGTCAATATGCAGCTTCACCGGGTTGTAAAAATATTCTGGATAACAGCGTTATCTTGTGCCGTTGTATCTATCTGTGCGGTCTCATTTTTTCTCATTATTCAACCACAAGCGCCGCCAATTACCTTTCCCGACGGGAAAAAATTTGGGTTCAGTATATTCGATGACACTGATGGAGCCAAATTGGAGAGGATCAGGCCGGTTTATGAATATTTAAATACGCTTGGCATTAAAACCACTAAATCCGTGTGGGCGTTACCTCAGAATGTTTCAACCAGTTTTGAAGATTCCGGTGATACGCTGGAGAATCCTGAATATGTAACCTACTTACAATGGCTTCAACAAAACGGATTTGAGATTGCTTACCACAGTGCTCGGGCTGTCAGTTCAACAAGAATACAGCAGGCAAAGGCATTGAACCTATATTTTGAAAAATTAGGGGCATATCCTTCAATCCTTGTCCATCACTCAGATAACCGGGACAATCTCTATTGGGGCGGGGACCGCTTAAATAATTTCATCCTAAAGGTGTTTTATAATCTGCGAATGCCCGAGAACAAAGGGCGTTTTCTCGGACATGTCCCTGGAACAGAATATTTTTGGGGTGATATCGCGGAAAAGAGAGTTACGTATGTTAGAAATTTTGTCTTTAACGAAATCAATACGTATAAAATCAACCCTTCAATGCCCTATCATGACCCAACCAGGCCATATGTAAAATATTGGTTCTCATCAGCAGCGGGAAGTGGTGTCCAATCATTTAACAGACTTATAAGTTCCGACAACTTGGACCAGTTGGAAAGGGAAGGGGGCGTGTGTATTGTTTACACCCATTTTGCATACCACTTTGTTGATGTCGGCGGTCAGTTAAATTCCGTCACAAAGGAGAGGCTGAAGGACTTGGCTTCAAGAAACGGTTATTTTGTTCCCGTATCCGAGATGCTTGATTTTTTACGAACCCGTAAAAAATCTGACGGGAAAATACCGTGGGCCGAACAAGCCTGTTTGCAAATAAGATGGATTTTTGAAAAGATCTTTCACATAGGCTACTAATTGCGAGTCCGTCATCAATTCACAGTTTACCGGAAAGAATAGATGAAAAATTTTAAAGTATGTATCATCTGTTTTAACTATCCTGCCAGTAGTGAAACTTTTATTGAGCATCACGTAAAGGGTTTAA
>Ga0209457_1000035_pt1 | contig 59106 bp, 53 predicted proteins | sample WorMetHEROISLAND_5_FD_187410 | JGI IMG/M metagenome (GOLD analysis project Ga0209457, IMG submission 187410) | Marine gutless worms symbiont microbial communities from Max Planck institute for Marine Microbiology, Germany - Olavius sp. 5 HERON... ... | reverse complement strand
GAGCGGGTAAGCGCGCGCTGAGTTGGGGATAAATTTGGGGATGTCCATCCATAGAAAAGAATCAACAAAATGAAATAAAACGTATTTTTTCATAAATGGCGGAGAGGGTGGGATTCGAACCCACGGAAGACTGAAGCCTTCTCTTGATTTCGAGTCAAGCCCGTTCGGCCACTCCGGCACCTCTCCCGACGGCCGTGGCCCCGGTGTATGGTGGCAACCGGCCGGCAGGCGGAAGATTATAACGGCTTCCAACCACTCGGACATCCCGGATGAGCTCCGCGCTGTGGCTTGTTTTCCGGAGACATTGAAGACTAGGGACGCGAAGAAATCACACATAAGAATTCTTGGCACCCTTCGCGCCTGCTTCGTTTGCTCCCCCTCTCCCCAACCTTTCTCCCGCTAGGGGAGAGGGGCTTTCCGGGACCCTCTGTACCTGCCTGCCGCATGCGGATCTCCGCTCCAATTGTCCCATACTTACGGGGACCCCACCTTATGCGGATCTCCGCTCCAATTGTCCCATACTTACGGGGACCCCACCTTAGCGCCGGCAAGCCGGTGCCGACATCCGACATCGCAGGGTAATGGTTCCCTAAGGGAATCCGCCTCAGCGCCTATACCCGGAAACAACAGAATTATAACGCCACTTGGTGGGTTGTCTTGGTATCCCTACTCCGCGAGGGTACCGCCGATTTTCGAGGCGCTCTCCCGGTACTTTGGGATCGGGTCGCGTGCTAAAATAACACTTTATTGACCACTGAAGAGACCGGCTCGGGGGCTCCTTCCAGGCGAGGGTCCTCGGAGGTTCCCCGGGGTGCAGTCGGGCCCGATTGCGCCGGGCTGCCGACGGATCGCCGGCGAAGAATCGAGTGCGTGGTCTGAAGGCCCCAAGGAAAGGGGTGCTCCCAACCTCCTTGCATCGAGCCCCTCACTAAGGTTTCCCACACGGCCATGCCGGAATTTGCCAAAGAAGTTCTGTCCGTCAATCTGGAAGACGAGATGCGCAAATCCTATCTGGATTACGCCATGAGCGTGATCGTGGGTAGGGCGCTGCCGGATGTGCGCGATGGTCTCAAGCCGGTTCACCGCCGCGTGCTCTACGCCATGCGAGAGTTGAACAACGACTGGAACAAGCCCTATAAGAAGTCCGCGCGCGTGGTGGGTGATGTCATCGGTAAATATCACCCCCACGGTGATACCGCGGTCTATGACACCATCGTGCGCATGGCCCAGCCCTTTTCCATGCGCTATATGCTGGTGGATGGCCAGGGTAACTTCGGCTCGGTGGACGGGGATGCCCCGGCGGCCATGCGCTATACCGAGGTGCGCATGGCGCACATGGCGCACACTCTGCTCGACGATCTGGATAAGGAGACCGTCGATTTCGTCCCCAACTACGACGGCTCGGAGCAGGAGCCGGCGGTCTTGGTGGCGCGGTTTCCCAACCTGCTGGTCAACGGCTCGGCAGGGATCGCGGTGGGTATGGCGACCAATATTCCGCCGCACAATCTCAACGAGATCATCGAGGCCTGCCTAGCCATCATCGAGGATCCGGAGATCGGCGTCGACGTGCTCATCGAGTATGTTCCGGGTCCGGATTTTCCCACCGCCGCCTTCATCAACGGGACTCGCGGTATCCGTTCCGCCTATCGCACCGGTCGCGGGCGCGTCCAACTCCGCGCCCGTACCCACATCGAGACCGAGAAACGCAGCGGCCGCGAGGCCATCGTCGTCACCGAGCTGCCGTACCAAGTGAATAAGGCGCGCATGCTGGAACGCATCGGGGAGCTGGTGAAGGAGAAGAAGCTAGGGGGGATCGCCGAACTAAGGGACGAGTCCGATAAGGATGGCATGCGCGTGGTCATCGAGATCAAGCGCGATCATTACCCGGATGTGGTGCTCAATAACCTGTATCGGCACAGCCAGCTGCAAACCATCTTCGGCATCAATATGGTGGCCCTGGTGGATGGCCAGCCACGGCTGCTCAATCTCAAGCAGATGCTGGAGTTCTTTCTGCGTCACCGCCGGGAGGTGGTGATCCGGCGCACCCTGTTCGAGCTGCGTAGGGCCCGCGGGCGTGCCCATGTCCTGGAAGGGCTCGCGGTGGCGCTGGCCAACATCGCCGAGGTGATCGCCCTCATCCGTGCCTCCGGCAACCCGGCGGAGGCCACGGCGGGGCTCCTGGCGCGGGTGTGGCAACCGGGGGTCGTGTCCGCTATGCTGGAGCGGGCCGGTACCGACCGGATCGAGCCGGGCGACTTGGCCCAAGGTCTGGGGTTGAGCGCGGATGGCTACCGTTTGAGCAAAATCCAGGCCCAGGCCATCCTGGATCTGCGTCTCCACCGGCTCACTGGGCTGGAGCAGGATAAAATCATTGGTGAGTTCGAGGAGATCCTCAATAAGATCGCGGACCTGCTCGCGATTCTATCCGGCCCCGACCGCCTGATGCAGGTCATCCGCGAGGAGCTCGAGGCCATCCGTGACCAATACGGGGATGCGCGCCGTACCGAGATCCTGACCGATTACCAGGACCTGACCCTCGAAGACCTGATCTCCCCGGAAGATGTGGTGGTCACCCTCTCCCATGCGGGCTATGCCAAGGCGCAGCCGGTCAGCCAATATCAGGCCCAGCGGCGCGGGGGCAAGGGCCGATCCGCGGCTACCACCAAGGACGAGGATTTCATCGATAAGCTGTTCGTTGCCAACTCCCACGACACCGTGCTCTGCTTCTCCAGCCTCGGCAAGGTCTATTGGCTCAAGGTCTATGAGCTACCCCAGTCCGGGCGCACCGCACGCGGACGGCCCATGGTCAACCTGCTGCCGTCCCTGGAGCAGGACGAGCGCGTCAGTGCGGAGCTCCCCGTACATGAGTACAAGGAGGATCACTTCATCTTCATGGCCACCAGTGCCGGTACCGTCAAAAAAACACCGCTCAAGGATTTTTCACGTCCCTTGTCACGCGGCATCATCGCCATCGACCTACGGCCGGACGAATACTTGGTGGACGTGGCCATCACCGACGGCGAGCGGGATATCCTCTTGTGTACCTCGGCGGGCAAGGCCGTACGCTTCAAGGAGACTGCGGTCCGGGCCATGGGTCGCACCGCTCACGGTGTGCGTGGGGTCGTGTTGGAGCCCGGACAACGGGTGATCTCCATGCTGGTGGCGGTACCGGGGACCCTGCTGACCGTCACCGAGAACGGCTACGGCAAGCGCACCCCGATCGAGGACTTCCCGACCAAAGGGCGGGGCACCAAGGGGGTGGTCTCCATCAGTACCTCCGAGCGCAACGGGGACCAGATCGGCGCTGTGTTGGTAATGCCCGGGGACGAGATTATGCTGATTACCGAGGGCGGTACCTTGGTGCGCATGCTGGTGGACGAGATCCCGATACTGAGCCGCAATACCCAGGGTGTGCGGCTGATCCGGCTTACCGAGGGCGGCCGGCTCGCCGGGGTGGAGCGCATCTTGGCCCTGAATGGTAACGGTGCGGATGTCGGCGGTGAGGACGATGAATAAGGGCCTCTCATCTCCCTATACCCCGGAGATGAGAAAGAAGAATGGCCTATGAGTAGTATCTCATGACGGCAAAGGAAATCATCAGCCGCGGTATGCTCAAACGGCCAACCACCGAGGAGGAGCATAGGAAAGCGAGGGAGCGTAAGCGACGAGCGGAGTGCGACGACCCCCGCGTAGCCGTATAGCCGGGCCCTATTGCGACAAGTCGCAACGCCGCTATCGGGTGCGAGAGACGGGCACATCGCGGCGGAAAATCCATGTGTGACGGGTATTCAATACTGATATCCGATTTGCCGGCCATGACGGACTAATCCGCCAGCTTCTGATCTACATCGGGGCCGCGCCTCTGAGCATGCCGGCGGGCCTTGACAAGCCTGAGCTACTCGAAGGTTATCGCTACGATCTGGTCGACATGCATGGGGTCGATTGTGCCGGCCTATTGGCGCAGGATAATCCCGATACCCTGGTCCTTGCTGTGCTGTGCTGTGCTGTGCGACTTCGGGGACCGCGAACCCCAGGAGGTCGTCACCTACATCGTGCACCGTTTGCGGGAGTTGCTGGGTGCCGATGAACGGAGATTCCGCGAACATATGACTATGCCGCAGATCCTATCCAGGAATCGGGATCTCGAGGCGCAGATTAAGGAGGTCGAACACATGCCGACTGAAATCGATATCGAATCTATGCCGTTTTTTTCCATCGGCTTTGAACGGGGCGAGAGAAAAGGTTGGCTCTCTTGCGGATTGTGTGGGTAGAATGGAAAAAAAACCATCCTTAGGTAGTCTGGATAGACGCAGAAGAGGGGTCTGCAAGAGGGGATCGGGGCGTTTTGGCCGCGAGGCCACGCATCACGGTAAACTTAGCAACAGAAGGACATTAGGCTTGACCCGCCGGGTGCTCCGATCCCCTCTTGCCCGCATTATGTTGCGCCGATCCAGCCTGTTAAAGACGCAGCCGCTACGCGGTGGTTTCTTTTTCCACCCACACTAAACGTAAGAGAGCCAAAAGGTTTAGAAGAAGGTCTGGCAAAAGGCGTGGAAAAGGGTATGGTAAAGAGGTGAGGCACGGGTCGTGCGTCGTTTGTTGAGCCAACATACGGAAGTTTCCGAGTTGCTCGGTCTTTTGGTGGAATGAGGTGGAACGCACTGCGGCGGTAGGAGCTGACAACGCTCCGGCGCACGACAGGCATTGATGGGGCTTGACATGGGCGAAGGGATGAGTTCTTTCATGATCATGAGCAGTTCGGAGCCTAATCAACCGCTATGGACTGAAAGTCCATAGTCTGGAGTGCGACTAAAAGTCGCTGTTTCGGCTAAATCCGATTGAAAGCCTCAGGTTGAAGTCAGCTCGAAATGACTGAAAATCAGGCGCACTCGATTGGAAAATCATTATCATTATGACCCGGATATTCTCGATGCCTCTTTATATACTCTCTAATCATATCATCTGTAATCTATCCTGAGCTGAAAGCACCCTATCCAATAGCCCAAAAATGACGGCCCCAATACCGTTTCCTCAAATGCGGGAATTCTTGTTGGAGTGTATGAGACATCCTCCCTTTCAGTCACTTTAGGAGTTCACTCACCGACAACCGGGGCAGATAAGAGATAGAGAGATGCACAGGGTCCTTGCTTACTACTCCCTGGATGATTTCCATATCGTTAGCCGCACAGGTCTGTCGAGCCAATGTCCGCAATCTTTTTCCTACATCCTTGGTGAGTACCTTATCGCGATACTTCGTGATCCATACCAGATGAACCTTCAGATCGTAAACGGCATGGGGTGCAGGCTTCTTTTGTCTCATAACCAAAATACTGAAGCCCTTGGACTAAAAGTCCATAGTTTTTACTAGCGATCAACAATAAAGGGCCTTATTTTTTGCCTCAAATGAACGCAAATAGACGCAAATAATACCCTGTGTTTTATGAGCATATTGGCCCGATTGGGACCGAGGATCTTGTCATTCTCGTTATAGCAGGTTCCCTGTTGTAGTTCTTTATGGATTTCGAATTGCGGACGATCACGGAAAGGTATCTTTACGTTTATTGGTGCTCATTTGCGGACGGATTTTCTTATTCGCAGCCGGAATGTACTAAAGCGGAGACCTGACAATGGCTCGAGTGTTCAATTTCAGCGCCGGCCCCGCCATGCTGCCGGAAGAGGTCTTACTGCAGGCGCAGGAAGAGCTGCCGGATTGGCACGGGAGCGGCCTATGCGTCGCGGAGATGAGCCACCGTGGCCAGGAATTCGTCTCCATCGCCGAACAGGCGGAGGCCGATCTGCGAGAACTCCTGTCCGTTCCCGATGACTACCGGATTCTCTTTCTCCAAGGCGGAGCATCTAGCCAGTTCGCCATGGTGCCCATGAACCTGTTGCGTGGTAGTGATCGGGCTGCCTACCTGAATACCGGCTCTTGGTCCAAGAAGGCCATTGCCGAGGCCAAGCGGTATTGCACGATCGAAATCGTCGCCTCCACCAAGGATACCCGGTTTACCCGCGCGCCTACCCAGGACGAGCTGACCCTGGATCCGGAAGCGGCCTATGTCCACTACACCCCCAACGAGACCATCGAGGGGGTGGAGTTTCCCTATATCCCGGAGACTGGCGATACGCCCTTGGCGGCGGATATGTCTTCCATCCTCTTATCCCGGCCCACCGAGGTTACCCGCTATGGGGTCATCTACGCCGGAGCACAGAAGAACCTGGGGCCGGCGGGGCTCACTATCGTGATCGTGCGCGAGGACCTCATCGGCCAGCCGCTGGCCGGGACGCCGACCATGTTCGATTACGCGACCCATGCCCGGTCCGACTCTATGTACAACACTCCACCCACCTATGCTTGGTATCTGGCCGGCCTAGTGTTCCGGTGGATCAAGCGACAGGGCGGGTTGGAGTCGATGGCGGCGACCAACGCCCGCAAGGCCGAGGCCCTGTATGCGGCTATTGACGCCTCCGACTTCTACGCCAATCCGGTGGAGCCGGCCTGCCGCTCCCGGATGAATGTGCCCTTTACCCTGGCCGACCCGGAGCTGGATCGGATCTTTCTGACCGAGGCCGAGGCGACGGGACTGGTCACCCTCAAAGGCCATCGTTCCGTAGGTGGTATGCGGGCGAGCATTTACAATGCCATGCCTGAAGAGGGCGTGCGAGCCTTGATCGCCTTTATGCAGGAGTTCGAGCGTAAATATGGGTAGTCTTTGAACCGCAAAGGAATCTCTGGTTGAGTCGGAGCTTTCCTGGTAGAACACCTCTACGATGTACAGTACGAAAAAATGCACCAGTTATTCGTTTTCTGCTATAGGCTCCACCGGAAATTTCGGACTCGGAGAGATCAGGGGCCCGGACCTGGAATCCGAGGAGTTTTCGGATTGCCTTGCTCAGTCCAAAGGCATCGACGGGTATGGCTACCTGACGATGAATGTCTGGCGATGGTTGTGGGGAATCGCCCGGCAACTGCCGCGGCGTTTTCAAGTCCACCGACTCGCATCTTGGCTCAGGAGGCTAGCCGGATGCCCTGGACGGCTGCGCGTGCACAACAGTTTCTGCAAGCTCGCAAGCTCGCGGGATAGGCGGGCAGGTCTCGGAATGGTGGCTGAATCAACGCGGCGTTGTCTCGCTGTACCGCGGTCAGGGACAAGCGACTTCCCGAATCCTCAGCCCACTTGCGCGCGAGCAAGGCGTCGCCGCGTCGGAACGGATGGTAGCCAGATTGCGGACAGTGGGGAAGCTTTCGGATACTGAGATCGCTCGTTAGACTGCCCGTTGGCATACCCAAGGGGTACCGGGAGCTTTTGCACCTCCCGGTAGGGCCGGTCAATCACTTGGGGCGGTCGGTATCCCGACGTCTCGACTACCCGGAATCGCCGCCAACTTCGGTGATGAGGGAGTCATCTATGTCATCCGGCTGCCAAGGATGATGGCAATTCCACCCTAAAGGTTGGCAGGGACTAAAGCTAGAAAACGAGTTCGTCATTCTGAACCAAGTTCCGCTGGACACGATCGTGAAGGTGATCCCGGCCCATAGGGTTGCTCCCATTCGTATCGACGATTTGGGGCAGATGGTACTGGGTGGCTGATTCTTCGCCGGATCGGTCCGCGCGATTTGCCCCATTGGGACTGCAACGCTTGCGGGTCCTCGAATGTCTGGGAGGAAACTCCCCGCCCTCGTCGGATACTTCGATCCGGCGGACGACGCCATGCTCTTTGCGGTTTTTCGCAGCCATGTGCTCCGACTTTCAAACGAATGGTCCGAAGAAACGGATCCCTATGTAATCTCGATGCTGGCTGCGGCGAGATTGCGGCGGCCGAGACGATTTTGGCACACTTGCCATCGGCACCTGTATGCTCGACCATAGTGCGGAATTCTGTCGAATGGCCGCCTTCTCTAGCGATGAGCGCTGCGTTGCCGATTCCTGACGAGTGGCGCGATACGCGCGGTTGGGTGAGGGGTTCCGGGTATGGAGCACAAGCTTCAAGCCTGGTTGAGCGAACACGCGGATCGACTAAAGTGGCATGAAGAAGAGGAGGGTTGCTACCGGATTGTGGTGGAAAGGAAAGGATATCGGTCTTAAAAGACTGCCTAGTACCCAATTTCGACTGATATTGCAAATTCATAGCCTCTGTTGGGCTTCATGCTCCAGGGCATAAATCGGTTCAAGCACGCCTGTCCGAACGACCGCGCCCTGGAGCGCTAGGCACGATCAGTATCGAGCTGTGATGCCGTATCTTTGCGCTAGCCTGTGAGTCGCCTTCCGTCAATCGCCTTACGAGATCAGTTCATGGCCTTCATCGAATGCTTCAACCTCACCATACCAAAGCCCTTTCGTTGGACTTAACCAAGCAAAACCGCTTGCGGTTTGATGAATGGCATGATGACTTTCGTTTGAGTGCGCTAGGTATCGAGAGCACCAAGTAATTCAATATGTGTCGACACGACGGCGTGGCCTGATCGATCTGGGGGCTATGGATCCTGAAGGCCTGCAGCAACAAGAAAGCGAAACGGAAATCGCATGTTCTCATCGAGTTTTGAATCCTTATCGGGATAGCTGTTTTTCAAGGTTTCTCATATCAGGTGATCGAGATGGTTCCAGTGATCGATCATGTCAACATTGTTGTCGACGATATCGACTCGATGACCCGGTTTTACACTGATGTCATTGGTATGAGTGTTCTCAAGAGGGGGAGAATTTCCGGCGACTGGGTCGATCGATTAGTCGGGCTGAAGGGTGTGGAGGCGGAGGTGGTAATCCTGAGTGGCGTGGAGGGGGCGAATATCGAGTTGCTCAAATATTTGGCTCCGGAAGGCATGCGTCATGACCGATTGGCCCAACCGAATACGAAAGGATTGCGGCATATCGCTTTCCGTGTCAGTAGTATTCATGGGATTGTCGAGGCCTGTGTACAGCGTGGCATCGGCTTTCGTAGTGAAGTACAGGAGGTTCCCACGGCTCAGGTTCCGGAGGAGGGCAGGCTTAGAAAGCGTTTGGTGTATTTCGAGGATCCGGAGGGCACTCTTTTGGAGTTTTGTTCCTACTGAGCCTTGACATTCTCGATCCGTGCCGCCCTGTGTGTGGTGCTTGCTGGCAATATGAACAAGATTCCTCGGCGTCTTGACGGTTCGAAACAAAAGTTATACCTGCATGAATATGTATAAGATACTTACATTGAACAATATTTCCGTGTCCGGCCTCGACCGTCTACCACGGGACCAGTACGAGGTAGCCTCCGAGATTACACGTCCGGATGCGATCCTGGTGCGTTCCGCCAATATGCACGATCTGGATGTTCCGGAGACGGTCCAGGCCATCGGCCGTGCCGGGGCTGGAGTCAACAATATCCCCGTCGCGCGCATGACCGAGCGTGGTGTCCCCGTGTTCAACGCCCCCGGCGCCAACGCCAATGCAGTCAAGGAGTTGGTGGTGGCCGGCATGCTCCTGGCGGCCCGCAACATCGCCCAGGCCTGGGGCTTCGCGCACGGCCTGACGGGGGACGACGTCGCCATCCACAAGGCGGTGGAGAGTGGCAAGAAGCAGTTCGTGGGCTTCGAGCTTCCGGGTCGTACCCTGGGCATCATCGGCCTCGGGGCCATCGGCGTCCAGGTTGCCAATGTGGCCTGTGCCTTGGGCATGCAGGTAGTCGGTTACGACCCCACCATCACGGTACGCCGGGCTTGGCAGCTCGAGTCCAATGTGGAGCAGGCCACGAGTGTGGACGACTTGGTCCTGCGCTCGGATTTCATCAGCTTTCATGTGCCGCTGACGGACAAGACCCGAGGCATGATCAATGCCGAGCGCCTCAAGCATATGCGACCCGGCGGGGTGCTGTTGAATTTCTCACGCAGCGGCATCATCGACGATGCGGCGGCCGTGACCGCCCTGGATGCCGGAACCCTCTACGCCTACGTATGCGATTTTCCGAGCAATCTTCTGAAGGATCAGCCGCGGGTGATCACCCTGCCGCACATCGGCGCCTCGACTCGCGAGGCGGAGGAGAATTGTGCCGTCATGGTCGCCGATCAGGTCCGCGTCTGGCTGGAGGATGGCAATGTCCGCAATTCGGTAAATTTTCCGGAGATCGATCTGCCGCGCAACGGCGGCTACCGTCTGGCGGTGGTCAACAGTAATGTTCCCAATATGGTGGGCCAGATCTCCACCGGCTTGGCCCAGGTCGAGCTCAACATTCTGAATATGCTCAACCGCTCCCGAGACGCGTTGGCCGTGACCCTGATCGATGTGGACCGGGAGCCTCCGAAGGAGACCGTGGCCCGGATCCGGGACATCGACGGGGTGCTCTCGGTGCGTTGCTTGGGCTGCTCGAAGATTTGATTCAAGCCTATGAGCACCCAGGGGCCGCTGGCCCGCATCCGCGAGCGCATCGACGCCATCGATCGGGAGCTACTGGAGCTGATCAGCGAGCGTGCGGGTCTCGCCGAGAAGGTGGCGGGCATCAAGGTCGCCAACGGCGACCGGCAGTTCTACCGCCCGGAGCGGGAGGCGGCGATCCTGAGACGTATCAAGGAGCACAATCCGGGGCCCCTGGATGGAGAGGAGGTCGCACGCCTGTTCCGGGAGATCATGTCCGCCTGCTTGGCCCTGGAGCAACCCCTGACCGTAGCCTATTTAGGGCCGGAGGGGACCTTCACCCAGGCCGCCGCCCTCAAGCACTTCGGTCATTCGGTACAGGCCGTACCTATGGCGACTATCCCCGACATCTTCCGGGAGGTCGAGGTCGGGGGCTACTCCTACGGCGTAGTGCCGGTGGAGAATTCCACCGAGGGTGTGGTCAGCCATACCCTCGATGTGTTCATGCACTCGCCCCTCGAGATCACCGGTGAGGTGACCTTGCGTATCCATCATTATCTGATGAGCCGGGAGGCAGGCTTGGCGGACATCCGTACCCTGTTCTCCCATCGGCAATCCCTGGCCCAGTGTCGTAGCTGGTTGGGCCGCTATTTACCACACGCTGAGCGGGTCACGGTCGACAGCAATGCGCAGGCCGCCAAATTGGCCGCCGTTCGGAACGGCTCCGCGGCGGTGGCGGGGGAGCCGGCGGCGGGGCTGTACGGTCTCCCGGTCCTGGCGAGCCGCATCGAGGACGAGCCGGGGAATACCACCCGTTTTCTGATCATCGCCAAGCAGGACGCGCCCGCCAGCGGACGCGATAAGACGAGCCTGTTGCTGAGCTGCCGTAACGAAGCCGGTGGACTGTACCGGTTACTCGCCCCCCTGGCGGAGCACCGCATCAGCATGACCCGGATCGAGTCCCGACCCTCCCGGCGCGGCCTATGGGACTATGTCTTCTACGTCGATATCCTCGGCCATCGGCAAGAGGAGGCCATCGGCGAAGCCTTGCAGCGGCTGGAGCAGACCGCGCTCTATTTCCGGATATTGGGTTCCTATCCCGAGGCGGTGCTGTGAGGCGGCCCGTAGCTAAGCGGCTAAACATTTATTAATAATGAAAACTCAACGAACAGCCATTTTACAGGGTGTCTGATGATTACAGATTTGCCGGAGAAGCAAACGACTGGATGCGAAATAAACCTGTGTTTCGCTCGAAGTTAGTTTCCGTTCATAATCGTTGCTCAAGCGACGCCATCGACTCAGCCAGGCGAATGTTCTCTCGACCACCCAGCGGCGAGGTAAAACGTGGAAACCTCGCTGTCCTTTTTTCTTTCTAACAACTCTGAGCGGACACTCGAAGCGGTGTGTACCCGGACGACGAGCACGCAACCGATTGTATCGACAATGATAGGACGTTTTCTGCCCTTAACGGGTTTGCTCCCGTCAAATCCCGATTCTACATAGGATTCCGGGGTTTCCTTGACACTTTGACTATCAATAATTACTCTCGTTGGATCTGGCTTTCGGTCTTTTTTTGGCGTAACCGCTGACGAAGCACCGTATTGCTTTCTCTGGCAAATGATTATCTGTCCACTTATTATAGTAGTGATTAATGAGCTTGTAGGGAGGGCAGTTTTTTGGCAGATACCGCCAGGGACAACCTGTTTTATTCAAATAAAAAATGGCATTTAGAAGTTCGCGAGGATCACTTTTTCGTGGGCGTCCGATGGTATAGGGTTCCAATTCGTTGATGATGGGCTCAAGGATTTCCCCTTCTTCGTCGGTGAGGTCACTCGGGTACCTGACAGTCGATTGAACCTTTTCTTCAGTCCTGGAACCCCCCGGGATTACATCGCATGCAACCACAAAATTTACATATTTTATGATTTAAAATTAATGTGTTACTTCCTGGGAAGCCTCTTAGGCGATTGCCGGAAAGGGAGTACCGGATTGGGCCGGATTTTGGTTCGTATTCGAGACGCGGCAACCGACGCCTCGTGGACTATGTTTATGTTTAAGGGTTGGCGCAATACGGAAGGCGGACAAAAAGACCAGCAAGATGGTATTTCAGTGAAATCGCCTTGGGTGCGGCTCTCATCAAACATATCGTAACATTCTGTTTTGAAGGTTTATTTATTCATCCACGTCAAGTGGCCTCATGGACTGTAAGGCCGAGATACTTGGCCTTACGCGGGTGGAGCGCAGTAGCCGATCCCGGCGGCGAGCCTCGAATTCTTGCCACGTGTTTGCTGCGCGACAGCGCGCCACCTGCCGGGGGGTGGGTTCTCTTTAGGAAACTTTGCTACTCGTGCCTTTGCGGCAGCTGACGACCAGCAGCAACCGGGCCTATATTTTTTTGGCGGATGGATACTTCCTCTATATAATTCAGAGGATTTATATGTCATCGGGACTTCCAAGCTTATTGGATCCTTGGCGGGGCGTAGACAATCGCTCGGTCTTTGTTGGCTACTTGCCCTTATCGAGCTTACCGCGGTTGCGCGGCTCGCTGTTGGATGCTACGGGCGAGGTTCGATTTCAACTCGGGTTTTCCCGTGATGGGGCGCACCGGGCGGTGCTGCGTTGTGAGGTGGCGGCGGCCCTGAAGTTGCGTTGTCAGCGCTGCTTGGAGGCACTCGATCACAGGGTGAGTGCTAGCACTTGGCTGGCGCTGGTCTCGGGTATCGAGGAGGAACGCCGGCTGCCGGAAGGCTACGATCCCCTGCCGGTGGGTGACGAACCGATCCGGCCTAGGGACCTGATCGAGGACGAGCTGCTGCTTGCGTTGCCCCAGATTCCGATGCACGAGCCGGTTGTTTGTGCGCGGCCGGTTTCGGATGCGAACGCCGCATCGGCACGGTTCGGCAGGGCGAGCCCCTTTGCTGTGCTCGCCGATCTCGAATGCGAAGAATAGGGATGGGTCCCCTCGAAGTTGGTCTTTGCTCACATGGAGTCCACTGGACGATCACGGACTCTGGGGTCGCGGCGGATAGGCATTGGGGTAAGACTCCTAAGGTGAAACAAATGCCAGGGCTTCGCTTTTGCTCCCCCTCTCACCAACCCCTCTCCCGCCAGGGGAGAGGGGCTTTAAGTCGGAGGTAACAATGGCCGTCCAACAAAATAGAAAGACCCCGTCCAAACGGGGCATGCGTCGCTCCCACGATGCTTTGTCCGAACCGACACTGGCCATGGACCCCATGACGGGGGAGATCCATCGTCGCCATCAGATATCGCTGGATGGTTATTATCGTGGCCGCAAGGTCGTGAGTACGGATAAGAACAAGGATCAGAACCAAGATGCCGAGTAACGGTGGTCGCTGTCTTTATCCCTTCCATATGGAATGCTAGGCACCACGAGTGAGTCTGTCTTGTCCGAACGTCTGACTATCGCCCTGGATGCCATGGGTGGTGACCATGGTCCCGATGTGGTTGTTGCCGCAGCCCTGCAATTTTTGCGCAAAACCGACGGGACGGCGTTGATCTTGGTGGGTGAACAGGAAGCGATTGCCCGCCAGCTCGGTGTGGTCGATGTTGCGGATCGCCTGACAGTCCGGCATGCCTCGCAAGCGGTGGGTATGGATGAGACACCGTCCAGTGCCCTACGTAATAAAAAGGATTCCTCCATACGGGTGGCGTTGGACTTGGTCAAGGAGGGTACCGCGGATGCCTGTGTCAGCGCCGGTAATACGGGTGCGCTGATGGCAACGGCGCGGTTCGTGCTCAAGATGCTACCGTTGGTGGATCGACCGGCCATCATTACCGCCGTGCCTTCCCAACAGGGACAGACTCATATCCTGGATCTGGGTGCCAACGTGGATTGTACGGCAGGGCATCTGTTCCAGTTTGCCGTCATGGGCAGCGAGCTGGTGACAGTGGTATCCGGTATCGAGGCCCCGAAGGTTGGGTTGCTCAATATCGGACAGGAAGAGATCAAGGGCAATGAGCAGGTCAAGCAGGCCCACGAACGGCTGGCCGGTAGCACCCTGAATTACATCGGTTATGTCGAGGCGGACGACATTTACGTGGGAGACGTGGATCTGATGGTCTGCGACGGCTTTGTGGGTAATGTCGCCCTCAAGGCAAGTGAAGGCGTTGCCAAGCTGGTGCGTCAGACCCTGAAAGCGGGCTTCAAACGCAATCTGTCGACGCGCTTCTCGGGGCTGATAGCCAAGCCGGTTCTCAAGAGCTTCAGCCGTATGTTCGATCCCCGCCGCTACAACGGGGCCAGCCTGTTGGGACTGAGGGGTATCGTTATCAAGAGCCACGGTGGGGCCGATCGCTTGGCATTCGAACACGCAATCCATATTGCGGAGAAAGAGATTTACTGCAATATTCCGGACCGCATCGCCCAGCAGGTATCACGACAACTGGAAGCGGAACGGCAGAGAGCAAAGACGTGAGTCTTTATTCGCGCATTGTCGGAACCGGCGGCTTTCTGCCTGATACGGTTTTGACCAATCAGGATATCGAGGAGATCGTCGATACCTCGGACGAGTGGATTCTTAGTCGTACCGGAATCCGTAAGCGCCACATCGTCACCGACGACGGACGCTGTAGTCAGCTAGCGGAAGCGGCCTCCCGCAAAGCACTGGAGGCGGCCGGTATCGCCCCCTCGGAGATCGACCTCATCGTAGTGGCTACCACTACTCCGGACCGGATCTTTCCCAGCACTGCCTGTCTGTTGCAGCAACGTCTCGGAAACCACGGTTGCTGCGCCTTCGATGTGCAGGCGGTGTGCGCGGGTTTCGTCTATGCGCTCGGAGTAGCGGATCGATTTATTCGTACCGGTGGAGTACGGTGGGCATTGGTCGTTGGTGCCGAAGTCATGTCGCGCCTCCTCGACTGGCAGGATCGCGCCACGGCTGTGCTGTTCGGCGACGGCGCGGGGGCCGTGGTGTTGGAGGCCGGGCCGGAGCCGGGTATCCTCTCCTCGCATCTCCATGCGGATGGCTCCTACGTGGATCTGCTACAGGTTCCCGGTGGGATCGGTGGTGATCGCAATCGATCCCATTATCTGGAGATGAGGGGGACCGAGGTCTTCAAGATGTCGGTCGCTACTCTGTATCGTATTGTCGAAGAGACCCTACTGGCTAATAGTATGCGGAAATCGGACCTCGACTGGCTGGTTCCGCATCAGGCCAACATACGTATTCTCCAAGCCATCGCACGCAAGCTGGAGCTGCCCTTGGACCGGGTTGTCGTTACGCTGGATGAGCAGGCCAATACCTCCGCGGCATCCATCCCCCTGGCGTTCGATACCGCCGTTCGAGACGGACGTATTCGCCGTGGTCAGACCGTGCTGATGGAGGGCTTCGGAGCCGGTTTCACTTGGGGGTCCGCATTGCTCGTGTACTGAGGCGATTTCTGTCCAATGAAATTTTCGTCCGTCTTCTGTGTTACCCCAACCGTTATAGAATCCACTAGGCGCCGGTTGCTGCGCCTTGAATACGAACCAAAATCCGGCCCAAGCTGGACACCATTTTCCGGCAATCCCCTGAAACTAACACCCCTAAGCGGAAATACGGAGACTATTTCCCGTGATCAGGCGGTCAATGGCTGGCTGGCGTAGGTCCAGCTTACCAATATGATCAGCCATCGAAATACGGAGCTTCGGGGTTCGCCCCCGAGCCGGATGACAACTCGGGAGATCATGTGAAATGCTCGATGGCGAAATCGCACTGGTAACCGGTGCCTCCCGTGGCATTGGGCAGGCAATTGCGCTAGCCCTCGGGACGGCTGGGGCCCAGGTGGCCGGTACCGCAACCACCGAGGAGGGGGCGATCCGCATAGGCCGGACCTTGCGGGAGGCGGAGTGTACGGGTCTGGGATTGGTGTTGAACGTGACCGATCAAGCCTCGATCGATAGTCTCTTGCAGCAAGTAGACAATCGATTAGGTATCCCGACTATCCTGGTTAACAATGCGGGCATTACGCGCGATAATTTGCTCATGCGGATGAAGGATAAAGAGTGGGATGAGGTGATCGATACCAACTTGAGCTCGGTCTATCGCCTGAGCAAGGCTTGTCTCCGCGGCATGATGAAGGCGCGCAAGGGACGGGTTATCAATATCTCCTCCGTATCCGGTGTGCTGGGGAATGGTGGACAGACCAACTATGCTGCCGCCAAGGCCGGCATGATAGGTTTTACTAAATCTCTGGCACGCGAGGTTGGAAGCCGGGGAATCACGGTCAACTGCGTAGCTCCCGGATTCATCGATACGGACATGACGCGGGCACTGGATGTCTTGCGCCGTGAGCACCTGCAAGCTAACAATATACCGTTGGGACGCCTCGGTAGTCCGGAGGATATCGCCGCAGCCGTGGCCTTTCTCGCCTCCGAACAAGCCGGCTACATTACCGGCGAGACACTCCATGTGAATGGCGGAATGCACATGCCCTGACCACCTCGCCGGCGGCGCACGGCCACCTTGAATCTTCAAGGTCTCTGCAAAACCGCGAATAAGCCGAAACTGAAATCTCATGTGTGCATCGAAGGTCGATGTGCATCTTTCATCCTGAACAGCTTGTGAATAGAATACCGCGTGCCCTGAGGTCAGGGCTATCTAATCCAATCCGGAGGAAACAGGCACAATGAGCAGCGTCGAAGAACGAGTTAGGAAAATTGTGGTCGAGCAATTGGGAGTCAAGGAAGGTGAGGTAGTTCCCGAGGCCTCTTTCGTGGACGATTTGGGCGCGGACTCCTTGGATACCGTGGAGTTGGTCATGGCCTTGGAAGAAGAGTTCGAGACGGAGATCCCGGACGAAGATGCCGAGAAGATCACGACCGTTCAGCATGCGATCGATTACATCAACGCAAATTTCGGTTGAAGATCGTCGCAACGGTGAAATACCGAAGGAGCATAGGAAGCGAGGGAGCGTTAGCAACGAGCGGAGTGCAACGACCCCCGCGTAGCCGTGGGGTCAGGCGTTTCGTCGGGGTCCGCACGGTAGCGCGGGCAAAGACGAAATGCAAGGCTATGCGACACGACGTCGATTCATTGCGGGAGTCCTGGCGCAGCGTACAGTGTGCGCCGGGACGGACGCGGGCCACCGAAGGCAAAAGCCATTGCCCGATTTTTTGCTCCCGGAATCGGACGGATCCCCTTTTGGGGTTCGCGAAAAATGGCGATGCTCCTGGCCGTGCGTCGGCACACAGCTATCCACATGAACCGCGGGCTCAAGCTTAAGGATACGACATGACTGGTAGACGGGTCGTAGTAACTGGGAGCGGGATGGTGACCCCGGTAGGAGTGGATACAGGATCCACATGGCGGAATATATTGTCCGGAAAGGGGGGTATCCGACCGATTACACATTTCGACACCGGGTCGTTCAGCACCAAGTTCGGTGGTCCCATCTATGGATTCGATGTGGAGTAATATATCTCCAAGAAGGATGCCCGGAAGATGGACCCCTTCATCCATTACGGGATGGGTGCGGCAATTCAAGCCATCAAGGACGCTAACTTGGAGATTACGCGGATGCGAATCGTAAGCGCATCGGTGTGACGATCGGCTCCGGCATCGGCGGTATCACAGATATCGAGAATGGCCACCAGACTTATCTCAAGGGTGGACCACGCAAAATCTCCCCCTTTTTCATCCCGGCCAACATCATCAATATGGTAGCCGGGAACCTGTCCATAAGATGCGGGTTGAAAGGTCCCAATTACTCCATCGTTTCGGCCTGTACTACCGCCGCACACAATATCGCCGATGGTGCGTTGATGATCCGGCAAGGTATCGCCGATGTGATGATCACCGGCGGTTCCGAGATGGCTACTTCCCCGGTCACCCTCGGTGGATTCTCTTTCGCCAAGGCTCTTTCAAGCCGCAACGATGACCCGGAACACGCTAGCCGTCCCTTCGATAAGGACCGCGATGGCTTTATTCTGAGCGATGGTGCCGGAATCCTGGTGCTGGAAGAATATGAGATGGCCAAGACCCGGGGGGTCTGTATGCGGAGCTGATAGGCATAGGGATGAACGCGGACACCTATCATATGACCGCTCCGTCCGAAAACGGCGAAGGTGCTTGCGACTGCATGCTCTTGGCTTTGAAAGATGCCGGTTTGGAGCCGGAATCCGTGGACTACATCAATGCTCACGGCGCCTCGACTCCTGCCGGGGACATTGCCGAAACCCTAGCAATCAAACATGCGTTCGGTGCCCATGCCCATAAGTTGGCAGTTAGCTCCACCAAGCCCATGACCGGTCATATGCTGGGGACAGCAGGTGGAGTAGATGCCATTTTTTGCCTTCTGGTATTCCGTGATCAGGTTGTTTCTCCCACCATCAACTATGAGACGCCGAACCCGGAGTGCGGCCTCGGTTACGTGCCCAACAGTGCCTGTGAGATGAAGGTCGATATTGCCCTGACCAACTCCTTCGGCTTTGGCGGTTCCAACTGTACCCTCTTATTCCGTCGGTTGTAGACACAAGCGAGAGCTACGAATCGCACGGATTCGGAGTATCTCGATACATTCACAGCGCTCATCGGGGCAAGGATGCTCAGCCCATTTTCAGTCACATGCGCACCGGCCATACCACGCCGCCTCGCTCTGAGAGGTAGCGATCCACGCCGCCCCGTGGATTCGAAAAGCTCCGTGGCTAGGTTGACCGCACCGGCAAGGATTGCCTAGGCGGCAGGCTGTACCCACCGGAAAGTATCGAGCACGCGCTGCGGGGAGAAGATTCAGCCGCAAAACCAACCGATATGGACTGAAAGTCCATAGTCTGGAGTGCGACTAAAAAAGCCGCCGTTTCGGCTAAAGCCGACTGAAAGCCTCAGACTGAAGTCAGCTCGAAATGACTGAAAGTTAAGCTCACTCGACCGGAGCGTCGCCGTTTTTTTGCGAAACCCGAAATGGGGTCCATCCGATTTCGGGTTTTGCAAAAAATTAGGCGCCGGCCATGGCCTTCGGCGGCCCACGTTCGTCCTGCGTCCGTCCCGGCGCGCACTCTGCGCGGCGCCAGGACTCCCGCAAGGACTTGACACCGTGTCGCATGGCCTTGCATTTTGTCTCCGCCGGCGCTCACGCGCCGCACTCCGAAGAAACGCCCGGCCCTACGGCTACGCGGGGGTCGTCGCACTCCGCTCGTCGCTTACGCTCCCTCGCTTTCCTGTGCTCCTCCTCGGCGCGGCATCACCCGCTCCCTGGTCGATGACCCCGATCAGTGCGTGATCATCCCGCTGCCAGGGACCTGTGCGGGCGGGCGCAGCGGCACCGAGATCGCCACTACGGTGCTCGCAGAGCGACGCCAAGTGGTCGAGGTGGTGATCCAACGTGAGGTCATGGAGTACCGCATTGTCAGCGGGACTTGTGCCTGCGGGTGCGCGCAACGTAGCACGTTTCTTGCGGGGATCGAGGCCCCGGGTGCAATACGGACCCGAGCAGGTCGGCCTTTGCGGTGTACATGACTCAATATCAGCTGCTGCCCTACCAACGCACCGCCGGGATGCTCACAATGGGCTGGCCGGCCTGGCGATCTCACCGGGTACCCTCCAGTGCGCCGTACGGGTGACCGTCGCCCGCCTGGAGGTGCCAGTCACCGCGATTCGCGATGCACTCGTCGCGGCGCCCGTGGCCCATGCCGATGAAACTAGCCGGCGCGTGAACGGCACTCTGCACTGGCTGCCTGTGCTCAGAACCAACCGGCTTACGGCCTACTTCCCTCATCCCAAACGCGGGGCCGAGGCCCTGGATGCGTTCGGCCTGTTGTCCCAATTCGTGGGCGTACTGGTGCATGACCACGGGTCAGCCTGCCAGCGCTACCAATGTCGGCATGCCTTCTGCAATGCCCATCATCTGCGCGAGCTGCCCGCCATCGCTGAGAGGTCCCCGAGCCAGCCGTGGACAACCGATATGATCACGCTGTTATGCCAAGCCAGTGCCGTGGTTGGTGGGGCCCAGGCCCAGGACCTTAGAGACGCTGCCCGCCAGCAACGGCGAGCACTTGAAGCCGGCAATCCTCCCCCTCCCCGCCGTCCCGGCACCCGCGGGCGGGTCAAACAATCCCCGGCCTGCAACCTCATTCGGCGGCTCCGCGAGCGCTGCAACGAGGTCCTGCGCTTCCTCACCGACCGGCGCGTTCCCTTCGACAACAACCAGGCCGAACGCGACCTTCGCATGCCCAAGCTCAAGCAGAAAGCCTCTGGCTGCTGCCGCTCCGATACCGGCGCCGGGGACTTTGCCATCATCCGCTCCTACCTCTCAACTCTCCGTAAACAATCCGACGATCTTTTCAACTCGCTCGTCCTGACGTTCTAAGGGAAACCCCCAATGCCCCAATTGAGTAGCTGAATAGTTACCAAAAAAGAAGATATCAAATAAGCCCAGTGGTGGGCACGGTTCACCCTACAGTCAGCTGAACCTTTGTCTCCGGATTTCTCCGTGTCGTTTCAAAAGAACCGCACTCAAATCCAATCAAGGTGGATCAATCCTCAAGGATCATGGGGACCTTGATTTTCCCGAGGTGCCCCAGCATCACCGACTCGATCTACCGTTCTCGCGTCGGTGCCCTCGGCCGTCTCGCGCAGTCGATGCGCGACCTTGATGAGGTCCTGCCAAGCCTTGGCTTTCTGCTCCGGGGAACGCAGCAGATAGGCCGGATGATAGGTCACGGTCAGGGGAATCCCGTCGGGGCCGAATTCGAACCAACGTCCTCGTAGTCTGCCGATCGGGCTATCCGTTGCGAGTAGCTTCTGTGCCGAGATGCGACCCACCGAGAGCAAAACCCGTGGCTGCACGAGGGTAATTTGGCGCATCAGGTAAGGGGTACAACACAGGGCCTCTTCCGGCCGTGGATCCCGATTCTGCGGCGGACGGCACTTGAGGATATTGGCGATGAAGACTTGCTCCCGCGCGAGCCCGATGGCCACCAGCATCAGATTGAGCAGCTGTCCGGCACGGCCCACGAAGGGTTCGCCTTGGCGGTCTTCATCGGCCCCCGGTGCCTCACCGACGATCATCAGCTCGGCCTGGCGATTGCCGATCCCGAACACGGTTTGGGTACGAGTGGCGCACAGCTGCTCACAGGCACGGCAAGCGGACACGGTCGCGCTCAAGCGGTCCCAGTCCATCCCGGCAATCTCATTGTCGGGATGGACATCGGATGCCGCCTGGGGTGGTTCGACCCCGATTTCGGAAGGCGCTGCGGATTCGGAAACCATGGTATCTCCCTGGAGTATCGGCGGTGGTGCCGCCGGCGGCTCTTCAGTGTCCGCAGTCGCATTCCGTAGCCGCCACACCGGTACACCCATGGCGTGCAGGTAGCGGCGGCTCAGCTCCGCATCCATCAGAGCTCCCCGACCTGGGGATGCGCCCGTTCACTCGGCCGTAGGGTCTTGTTGCAGGCGTTGATATAGGCCTTGGCGGAAGCGATGACGATGTCCGTATCCGCCCCTTGGCCATTGATGATGCGCCCGCCTTTCTCCAGTCTCACCGTGACCTCGCCCTGGGCATCGGTACCGCTAGTGACGGCGTTGACCGAGTAAAGCCCGAGCACGGCTCCGCTATCGACGATGGTCTCGATGGCCTTGAAGGTAGCATCCACCGGGCCGCTGCCGATGGCAAGTCCGGGCTTTTCCTCCCCATCCATGGCGAGCACCAAGTGCGCCTTGGGGGTCTCCCCGGTCTCCGAGCAGACCCGCAGGGAGATCAGCTTGATGCGTTCGTTGGCGGCGTCCAGGTTGGCATCCATCATCAGGGCTTGGAGGTCTTCGTCGAAGATCTCGTGCTTCTTGTCCGCCAGATCCTTGAAACGAGAGAAGGCGGCGTTGAGCTCCTCTTCCGACGCGAAGTCGATCCCCAGGTCCCGCAGCCGCGCACGAAAGGCGTTACGCCCGGAATGCTTGCCCAGCACGATGCGGTTCTCGGTCCAACCCACATCCTGGGCGCGCATGATCTCGTAGGTCTCGCGGTTCTTGAGGACGCCATCTTGATGGATGCCGGACTCATGGGCGAAGGCGTTGGCCCCGACGATGGCCTTGTTGGGCTGGACGGGGAAGCCGGTGATGCCCGAGACCAGACGCGAGCAGGCGACGACCTGGGTCGTATCCAGATGCGTATCACAGTCGAAGTGGTTCTGGCGCGTGCGCACCGTCATGACCACCTCCTCCAACGCGGCGTTCCCCGCCCGCTCCCCGAGGCCGTTGATGGTGCACTCCACTTGACGCGCGCCGTTGCGCACCGCGGCCAACGAGTTGGCGGTGGCCAACCCCAAGTCGTTGTGACAATGCACCGAGAAGACCGCTTTATCCGAATTGGGCACACGCTCGATTAGGGTACGGATCAGATTGCCAAACTCATAGGGGACGCTGTAGCCCACGGTATCCGGGATATTGACCGTGCGTGCCCCGGCGTCGATGACCGCCTCTAGCACCCGGCAGAGAAAGTCGTGGTCGGAACGCCCGGCGTCTTCGGGGGAGAACTCCACATCGTCCGTATAGCGGCGGGCCCGCCGGACCGCATGCACGGCTTGGGCCACCACCTCGTCCGGGCTCATGTGCAGCTTCTGTTCCATATGGATGGGAGAGGTGGCGATGAAGGTGTGGATGCGGCCGGGTCCGGACCCGGCCAGGGCTGCTCCGGCACGGTCGATGTCTCGATCCAGGGCGCGGGCAAGCCCACACACGATACTGTCCCGAACATTAGTAGCGACGGCCTTTACCGCCTCGAAATCACCCGGACTGGCGATGGGAAACCCCGCCTCGATCACATCCACCCGCAGCTTTTCCAGGGCCTTGGCAACGCGGATCTTTTCCTCCCGGGTCATGGAGGCGCCCGGACTCTGCTCGCCATCACGCAGGGTGGTGTCGAAGATAACCAACCGATTCTGATTGCTCATGTGCTCGCCCTCGCGTCTGCGCATCTGTCTTGCGGAACGGATGCGATCGCTATTTCACTCGCTCGGAAGAGCTTGGGCCTTGAATTTTCCAAGATACCCGTGCGTGCTATCTGTCCCCGCTGGGGTTTGGTTGTATTTTGCCCCTCAGGGCAGCAGCGGGCGTGCGAGCAGGAGCCGACGTAGGAGGGGGGATGCCGGAAATCGGGACGGGGATGCGAACGGAGGCGCCTTGGGATGAATCGTCGTGCTCGACATGATTTTGAAGGATTCTTTCTAAGTTGCAGGACGAATATAGCCCATCCTTTCAGGGGTGCCAAGTGTCTGCACGGACACATCGAAGGCGTCTTGAAAAAATCGGTGGAGATCGGCAAGGTTCGCTCGGTCCGATATACCTTTTCTCTCCCGGATTTCCACAATCATGACATCCCCCCGAATCTTGACCCAGCTCGGCGATCTACACCAAATGATGCGTAGCCTCTTGCAGGAGGCCCCCGCGGATCAAGCCAACCGGTGCTTCGGACCGCAGCTCGCCTCGCTCGGCTGGTATCTCGGTCGCTCGGTGTACCGGGAGACCTACTGGTTGCGGGAGGTCCTTACCGGTGACACAGATCTTACCGACCGCGTGCGTCTGCTGTTCACCCCCGGGGCCATGGACCCGGGGGTGCAATCGGCCCATCTTCCACCGCCGGACCATCTACTCGCTTGGGCGGCCGAGATTCAGGACGAGCATTTGCGGAGATTGGCCACGCCGGGGGAGATGCCGGCAAGCGATCTGCTGCGGGATGATCGACTGCAATGGTTTCTGCTCCAAGAAGCGGCTCGTGACTATGAGCGTATGCTCATGGTGCGGCATTCGGCCCGGATACGGCAGTCGGACCAGGGTTATCGGGTGGCAACTCTGCTGACGGCGCGTATCCCGGCGGCAGATTCGGTTGCCGTCGAGCAGGGGTACTATCGGATCGGGTCGCGGCACGAACCCTTTGCCTACGACAACGAGCTGCCACCCCAGGCAGTGGAGCTTACGGCCTTTCGCATCGCCAAACGGCCGGTGAGCAATGGAGAGTTTCTGGCCTTCATCGAGGCCGGGGGATATGGCGAAGACCGCCTTTGGAGTGCATCGGGTCGGAGTTGGCGAGATGATTCGGGTGCTACCGCTCCGTTGCACTGGTGCCGTGACGGAGCCCAGTGCTGGTACGGTATCGGATTGCAAGGGCCTATGGACCTATCGCCCGACGAGCCGGTGGCCAGACTCTCCCAACACGAGGCGGAGGCCTTTGCGGCCTGGGTCGCCGGACTGGGTGGAGATCGACATGGCGCGATGCTACAACACGAGTACCAGTGGGAGGTGGCCGCCCGTTCGGGCCTGATCTCGGGGACCGGGCAGGTGTGGGAGTGGTGTGCCAATCCCTTCCGGCCCTACGCTCGGTTCAGCCCCTTCCCGGACAGCTCGGTCTCTCAGGCCGACTTCGACAGTGACCGGTTCAGCCTGCGCGGGGCTAGCCTGCACACCCAACGCTGCCTGCGTCGTGTCAGCTTCCGCAACCGTGCCGCACCCAGTGATCGGCACGGATTCACCGGTATGCGGTTGGTCTTCCCCCCGTCCGGTTGAAGTTATCCTGGAAGCGGTCCAAGCTCCCCTCCGATCGTGGGACATGGCTCCGTCCGGGAGAATAGGGAATCCTGAATTGTTACCCTCGGACCACCGGAGCGTCGCCATTTTTTGCGAAACCCGAAATGGGGGCCGTCCGATTTCGGGTGCAAAAAACCAGGCGACGGCCATTGCCTTCGGCGGCCCACGTTCGTCCTGCGTCCGTCCCGGCGCGCACTACGCGCGGCGCCAGGACTCCCGCAATGATTTGACGCCGTATCGCATGGCCTTGCATATCATCTCCGCCGGCGCTCCCGCGCCGCACTCCGACGAAACGCCCAGCCCTACGGCTACGCGGGAGTCATCGCACTCCGCTCGTCGCTTATGCTCCCTCGCTTTCCTGTGTTCTTCCCGAGTAAGGGCTGCGGGGAGAAAATTCAGCCGCAAATAAACATCAATGAACGCAAATCTATTCAAGGTAAAGTCGATGAGGATGAACCGACCTTTTCGGTTCATTGGCATCCATTCGCGTTCATTTGCGGCAAAAAAGAGGCTCTCTTACGCTCTCTTACGGATTATGTGGGTAGGCTGGAAAAGAAAACCATCCTTGACAGGCTGGATAGGCGCAGAAGAGGGGTCTGTATGAGAGGATCGGGGCATTTTGGCCGCGAGGCCACGTATCACGGCGAACTCAGCAACAGCAGGACATTAGGCTTGATCCGCCGGATGCCCCGATCCCCTCTTGCCCACATTGTGATGCGCCCATCCAGCCTGTCAAGGACGTAGCCGCTATGCGGTGATTTTCTTTTCCTCCCACACCAAACGCAAGAGAGCCAAAAAAGAAGATGTCGAGTAAGCCCAATGGTGAGCACAACTCACCCTATGGTCGGCTGAGCCTTTGTTTCCGGGTTTCTCCGCGTCGTTTCAGGAGAGCCGCACCCCTGCGGGCTTAAGTGTCTGTGCGGTTAAAAATCGACAAACCCTTGTTTTCTATCGAGTGATCATTCAGTAGTCCCGACCCTGAGGCCTGTGATCGTCTGCCGGAGTCAAGCGTGTAAAGACCGGGGACCATAAGGTGTCCTATGGAAGCCGGTCGTTGTACCGTTCCATGATGTAACACAGACAATCCTGGCGAACGATAGCCTCCTCGCGGGTAAGCATGGAGGGTATCAGAGGCCGTTTCAGGCGTAATTCCTCCTGGACGACGGAGAAGTAACGGCTGCCGACATCCCGCCCCTGCTCATCCCGGACCTCGAGTCCAACCTCGGTGGACGGATCCACGCGGCCCAGGACGGTGCCGCGGGGCAGCTCCCGAAAATTGAAGCGTTCCAGCTCCGGGTCGAACAGGATGTCGGCCCGTCCCGGTGGAAATCCGAAGCTCAGGGTCTCTGGTATCTTGACTTGAGCTACGGTGTGGAAGAGGTCCAGATCACCGGTGGCTACCGGGTGTTGCGGCAGCGTGGACAGGTGCAGGCAGGCATCCAGGTAGGCACGGGCGTGATCCTCGCCACGTTGCTCCCCCACCTTTCCGCATTCCAGGGTTACCGCCGGGCCCAGCCGCCCCATGGCGATGGATTGTACGCCAAGCGGCCGCATGAAATAGACCACGGTGCGGCTAAATAGGGTGGCCAGATGCAAATATCGGTTGTCCAGAATATTAACGCAACCATAGTGGGGGTTGTAGCCGGTATTACTGTGGATATCCACGCTGGCAAAGATACCGCGTCGGTGCATAGCGGCGACGACCTGTCGCATCATGACGTGCTCCGGCGTAGGCGGGGATTCACTGCCGGGCCAGACCCGGTTGTAATCGGGCTGATCCGGCAGCTGTCTGACCCCGGCGGCTGCCGCCACGACGTTGCCGATAAATAGACTCAGGGCGCGCGGTAGTTGCCGAGTGCCGAAGCCTTGCCGATAACTGGTGAGTAGGGAGCGCAGGGCGTTCCACCCCACGGGCTCGTTGCCGTGCAGCAACACGGATACGAACAGGGGTGGCTCACGGTCTCCGGGCAAGTGGATCAGGGTTGGGCCACCGAGTACGGACGCTAGGTCATGAGGGACCGTTTCCAGAAGACCGGGGGGGAGCCGGTATAGCTCCCGGAGCCTGTTTCGGTCCGGATATGGTGAACTCACGGAACGACAGTATCGGTCAGAGGGGCCATTGGTGAACGGGCAGACCGGATTCCTGGTGTTCCAAGTAGGCGGCGGTCAGGGCCCTTGGGTCCTGTCCATGACGCTCGACCCAGGCCCGTTGCCAAGCGGCCCCGGTCTGTCCCGTCCGCAGCCGGTCGGCGATAATGCCTAGCCACCGGTCCGTCTCCGCCGCCGTGATGCCGAGCGCGGCCAAGCCCTGGGCGGCGCGGGGGAGCAGGTCGTCCACCAATACTTGCCGTAGGGTCGTCGAACATCTTTCGAGCCACTCCACCTCGGCCTCGATCCCCTCCCGCGCGGCGGCATAGAAATTGTTTTTGGCGATGTCGAAGGGCAGACGCCGACGGGGGTGCTCACGCTCCCCGATGAAGGACTGGACGGCTCCGAAATAGAGGGCTGCGTTGGCGATGCAGTCCTTGATGGACGGGCCGGAGGCCATGACTCGGTGCTCGATGCGCAGATGGGGAGTGCCGGCGGCATCGTAACCGATCAGAGGTCGATTCCAGCGCCAGATAGTCCCGTTGTGCAAGCGCAGATGGGCGAGTCGCTCGGGAGGTTCGTCCATGACACGAGGTAGCAGCACCGGGAAGCGGTCCAGATTGGCGCGGAAGCAATCGAGGACCGAATCCTCCGCATAGCGCAGCCCGAAGGTGACCCGCTCGCAGGGCCAGGAGCCGCCGATCGCAGCCGTCTGCTCGAACAGCGGGATGCGGCTCTCCTTCCACAGGGCATGGCCAAATAGAAAGGGCGAGTTGGCGCTGATGGCCACCATAGGTGCCGACAGCACCTTGGACCAGTTATAGGCCAAGGCGGATTCTTCCGGGGTCACCTGCAAATGGAGCTGCAAGGAGGTGGTCGCCGCCTCCATTACCATACTCCGTAGCTTCAGGAACAGATGATCTTTGCCTCGGATATCCACGACAGGCTGATGTCCTTGCCGCAGGTGGAGTATCTGCTCGTTGAGTGCCCGGTAACGATTGAGCGGACTCATGTGTGCTAGGTCGAAATGCTCCGACCGTACCGTCGGTAAGATACCGATCATGGCTGGGCGGGCCTCGAGCTCGGCCGCTACCTGTCGGCAATGTCCCCAGGTAGCTTCCAGATCCGCCGCCAAGCGACTCAGGGCGGTCCCCTCCAGGCGCTGCGGGGTGCTGTTGATCTCGGCGTTGAAGGTAGCCAGCTCCGGCACGACCAAAGGGTTGTCCAAACGTTTCAGGAAGGGCTCGATAATCGGGGCCGGGTCCAGGTTGGCCGCGACCAGATAGGCCTCGAGCTCGAAGCCACCTACCTTGTGAGTCGATGCGAAGACACCATCCCGGAACCAGCCTTCCAGGAGATGTGTCTCTTGGCGCAGACGCTTTTTGAAAGCATCGAAATCGGCCGGCGTAAAGCGAGAGTTATCGATTTCCTGACCCATTATGTGGTTCTGCAGGTTGATGGCCTATGGGCACCTCGGGAAGGCCTTGCTCGATCCGTTTCCCGGATACCGAGCTCCTCACGGATTACCCGGCGCCGAGCAGGTAATCCAAGGCCTGCAAGCGCTCCGGCGTACCGATATCGAACCAAGGCCCTGAGTAGTGCTCGCCGCTCACCAGGGCGCGCGCCATAGCGGCGCGCAGCAAGGGGGCGAGGGGAAAAGCCCCGCCGGAGCAGCCACGGAACAGGTCCGGATGATAGACGCCGATGCCGCTGAAGGTATAGCGTACTGTACCTTGCGCCGATAAACGGCCATGCTCGAGCGCGAAGTCGCCGGCCGGATGGTGGGGTGGGTTGTCCACCAGCACTAGGTGGGCGAGCAGGCCATTCGCCAGCCGTAAACACGCCAAGTCCAGGTCGGTCCAGACATCGCCATTGACCACCGGAAAAGGTCCGTACCCCAGCAAGGGTAACGCCCGGAATATGCCGCCACCGGTCTCCAGGGCGCATTCTTCCGGCGAATAGCGGATCTCGGCACCCCAATCGGAGCCATTGCCCAACGCGGCCTCGAGGTGATGGCCCAAATAGCCACGATTGATGACGATCTGGCGCAGACCGGCCGCCACTAGGCGTTCGATATGGTAGACGATGAGCGGCTTACCGCCGGCCTCCAGCAAGGGTTTCGGTCGATGGTCCGTGAGTGGGCGCATGCGCTCGCCCCGCCCCGCGGCCAAAATCATAGCGTGTCTAATTCGGGTAGACCTCTCGGTTACGATTTTCAGCTATCATTCAGGAACCTTAGGAAAATTCCATCCTTGGAACTTTATCGAGTCGCCGGGTGAGAACACTTCGTTTCGCCCGGTTCTTCAAGCGCCGAGGTGCTTGAGAAATAGTCGGGCATCTTGAATGTCTCAAGATGCCTTGAAAAAAACTGGCTCTCTTGCGTTTGGTGTGGGTAGCGCCATTTTTCCCATCGCGTAGGGCAGCCGCTCCAAGCCTACTCTGTGCCCTTCTTTTCGCCTGTAGGCTCGGACCCGTCGCCAGGCCAAACGTCGGAGGTTTTCATCATGGCCCCGTTATCGTTGTTTACCGTTGCGCTCGGCCTTCCGGCTCCTTGGGAGGTCGTTGACGTGGCCTGCGATCCCAAATCGGGCCGGATCGATTTCCACCGCGCCTTCGCCCTGGGGACACGATTCTCTTGTCCGCATTGTGGGGCGGAACACCAGCCGGTCCACGACACGCTTGAACGCGACTGGCGCCACCTGAACTTCTTTCAATTTCAAGCCTGCATCCACGCCAAGGTGCCCCGTGTGCGCTGCGGGACCTGCGCCTAGACTACCCCCAGGTCGTGGTGCCTTGGGCGTGCCCCAATAGCGGTTTCAGCCTACGGATGGAGGCCTTACCGGTCACCCTCTGTCAGGCGATGGCGGTCTCTCAGGTCGCTCAATTGCTTGGCGTCAGCGACGGGCGCGTCTGGCGCACCCTGATCTTACGTCGATCAGGCGCACGCTCAAGAGGACTTCTCGACCGTCACCTCGGTTGGTCTCGTCGAGACCGCCTCGCGGCGTGGACATATATTACATGAGCTTGCCTCACGATCTCGCTGCCCCGCGTGGGCTCTATGCCTGCGAAGGGCGAAAAGCCCAGGTCGTGGCCCAATTTGCCGATGCGCTCGAGGCTCATGGCGCCTGTGCCGAGAACATAGGCGCGGTCTGTATGGATATGTCGGCAAGCTACCAGGCTGGCGTGTGTGAGCATCGGCCCTGGGCGGCGATCACCTTCGATGAGTTTCACGTCATTCAGCTCGTCAACAAGGCGGTTGACGAAGTGCGTCGCTGGGCGCGCCGTTGCTGCCTGGAGCCGATCAAAGCGGTGACCAAGCCTCCTCAATGCGTTCGATTCCAGGCTCACCAACGGCCGTGCCGAGGCGGTCACTTCGCTCATCCAGGCTGCCAAAGCCAGGGCCCGCGGCTATGGGACCACCAGGCACCTGATTCCCATCCTCTACCTTGTGGCGGGTAAGTTGACCCAGCTGCCGACTTCTCCATTCGTCGTCCAGTCGGGGCTTCCCATCACGACTTGAGTCAGGTCGCTATGATCGGCTACCCACACCAAACGCAAGAGAGCCAAAAAACTCCAACCACGAGCCACGGGAGTCAATAGCCATGGGGGCGATCGAAAATGCCATAGCCATCATCGGCCGGGGAACGCAGGAAATCCTAGTGGAGGATGCTTTGCACGACAAGCTGTCCCAGGGGCGGCCGTTGCGCATCAAAGCAGGATTCGACCCCACAGCCCCGGATCTCCATCTCGGGCACACCGTCCTGATCAACAAGCTGCGCCAATTCCAGGAGCTGGGCCACCAAGTCCTGTTCCTGATCGGCGATTTTACCGGAATGATCGGGGACCCTACGGGCAAGAGCGCAACCAGGGCCCCCTTGACCCGTGACCAAGTGATCGCAAACGCTAAGACCTACGAGCAGCAAGTATTTCGCATCCTGGACCCGGAACGGACCCAGGTCCTATTCAACTCCCGGTGGATGGACGAGATGCGGGCAGCAGACTTGGTACAATTGGCAGCGCAGCACACGGTGGCACGCATGCTCGAGCGGGACGACTTCGCAACACGGTTCAAATCCGAGCAATCCATTGCGATTCATGAATTCCTCTATCCGCTGGTGCAGGGATACGACTCTGTGGTCCTGGAAGCGGATATCGAGCTCGGCGGCACCGATCAGAAATTCAATCTCCTGGTAGGCCGCCGGCTCCAGGAGGCCTACGGGCAGCCACCCCAGGTGGTCATCACCCTGCCAATCCTGGAAGGGTTGGACGGTGTGCGGAAGATGTCCAAATCCTTGGGGAACTACATCGGTATCACCGATGCGCCGGAGGATATGTTCGGTAAGCTCATGTCGATCTCCGACCAGCTGATGTGGCGCTATTCGGAGCTTCTGAGCGTGCGGCCCATGAGCGAGATCGAGGCTTGGCGTCGTGCCGTGGCCGAAGGCGAAAATCCGCGGGACATCAAATTCGGATTGGCCATGGAGCTGGTCTCTCGCTTCCACGATCCGTCCGCGGCGCAGCGCGCCAAGGAAGACTTCATTGCCCGTTTCCGCAACAAGACGATGCCGGAGGATATGCCGCAGATCATCTTACCGGCATGGGACGGAGGTAGGCTACCGATCGCCAACCTGTTGAAGGAAGCCGGCTTGGTCAAAAGCACATCCGAGGCCATGCGCCAAATCGACCAAGGCGCCGTGCGAGTGGACGGGGAGCGAATCGACGATCGCAAGCTGAATATCGCTGCCGGGACAACGCACAGCTATCAGGTCGGCAAGCGGCGATTCGCCCGGGTGAGGGTAACCTGAGGATCAGGTACCCTACCGGTTTTCGGGCCCGCAAGCGCCTGAAAAAACGGGGATACAGCGAGGATCGAGTCCCCTCTTGCCAACTTAAAAGATTCCCGAAATGGAATTTTTCAAGCCCCCCTGATCTTATCGATCATGGCCTTGATCGAGCTTACAGCCTGCTCCTGTAAATCTCTCGCCCAGAGGGGTTGAGGGATGTTCCAGCCGATCACAATGCCGATGGCCAGGATAAGAAGGGTTTCCAACATACGAGTCACCTGAAGCTCCCGGGCACCTTGAAATTTTCGGGATACCTTGAAAAATTCAAGGTGCCCTTCAGGGTGTCCTCGATATACCTGTCGCCATGGATCTTGCGGCAAGCGAGAGGCCTTCATCGTACCCGAAAGCTAGGCGTGACGCAGAGGAATAGCCAGCCTCTATGGCGACGAGTCGCAACACAGCTAGCGGGTGCGAGAGATCGGCATCGCAGCGGAAAATCCATGGGTGGCGGGCATGTTCTCCGAAAGGTGCGCGGAATGCACGGATACGGCCGATTAGGATAACGGCGAAGCCCCATCGTCTCCTAGCATATAATGTCGATCGATATTGCTGGTCCTACCCAAGAGAATGAAGGCCAGCAGAGGCCATGAATTTGTAATATTCAGTCGAAACTGGATGCCAGCCACCGGTTGCCGCCGGCCGTCGAACCGAGCACCACCGAAAAATCCGAGATCCCCGCAACTTGTGCTGGCATTAAACCCTATCTGTAATGTATTTTTACGGGTTGCCGTGTTGCGGCAATGCGTCTTTACCTGGATTCCGGAAGACGAACAATCTCATCAAGCCTATGCCGCCCGATTCGCAGTTGCCGTTAGGACCTGTACGGATGGCTTGCGACAGGAAGAAGCTGGCATACGGGATGCCAGGAGCCGGGGGTTCTTATTTGCGTTCGAGCGAACACATGAGGATGGCGAACGAATGAATATCCATGAGTATCAAGCCAAAGGGCTTCTCGCGAAGTTTGGCGTAGCCGTACCCAGAGGCCGCGTCGCGTTTACGCCTACCGAGGCGGAGGTGGCTGCTCAAGAGCTAGGCGGCTCGGTGTGGGTGGTTAAGGCCCAGATCCACGCCGGTGGCCGCGGCAAGGGCGGCGGAGTGAAGGTGGTCAAGTCCCTCGCAGAGGTCAAGACCACCTCCGAGCAGATGCTGGGAATGACCCTGGTCACCCATCAGACTGGCCCCGCGGGCAAAGAGGTCAACCGGATTTACATCGAAGAGGGCTGTGACATCGCCCGTGAGCTCTACCTGAGCTTCCTGCTCGACCGCGCTACCGGTTGGGTCACCGTCATGGCCTCCACCGAAGGTGGCATGGACATTGAGAAGGTGGCCGCCGAAACACCGGAGAAGATCATCAAGGTCGCCATCGACCCGGCCATTGGCCTGCAACCCTTCCACGCCCGCAAGGTCGCCTTCGGGCTGGGCCTGGAAGGTCCCCAGATTCGCTCCGCAGTAACCTTCTTACAGGGTATGTTTAAGGCCTACACTGAGCTGGACGCCAGCTTGGTGGAGATCAACCCGCTGGTAGTCACCGGTAAGGGGGACCTGATCGCCCTGGATGCGAAAATGAACTTCGACAACAACGGCCTGTTTCGGCAGAAAGAGGTCGCCGGCCTGCGGGACGAGACCGAGGAAGATGCCGCCGAGCTGGAGGCGGGCCGACACGAACTCAACTACATCAAGCTGGACGGTGCCATCGGCTGCATGGTCAACGGCGCGGGCCTAGCCATGGCGACCATGGACATCATCAAGCTGGAAGGCCTGGACCCGGCCAATTTCCTGGACGTGGGAGGGGGCGCCAGCGCCGAGCGGGTGACGATCGCCTTCAAGATCATCCTCTCCGATCCCAACGTCAAGGGCATCCTGGTCAACATCTTCGGCGGCATCATGCGTTGCGACACCATTGCCGAAGGCATCGTGGCGGCGGCCAAGGGGCTCGACATCCACGTCCCCCTGGTGGTGCGCCTGGAAGGCACCAACGTCGATAAGGGCAAGGCGATTCTCGCCGAATCCGGCTTGGATATCGTTTCAGCGGACAGTCTTGGCGACGCCGCGAAGAAGGTCGTCGCGGCCATTGAGGGGGCACACTAATGTCAGTTCTCGTTGATAAAAGCACTAAGGTCATCTGCCAGGGCTTCACCGGCTCCCAGGGCACCTTTCATTCCGAACAGGCGATCAAGTACGGGACCAAGATGGTCGGCGGCGTCACCCCCGGCAAGGGTGGCACTGAGCACCTGGGTCTCCCGGTCTTCGACACCGTGGCCGATGCGGTCACGGCGACCGGAGCCAATGCCTCCGTCATCTATGTGCCGCCCCCCTTTGCCGCCGACGCCATCCTGGAGGCCGTCGATGCCGAAATTCCGCTGGTGGTCTGCATCACGGAAGGCGTTCCGGTATCGGATATGGTCAAGGTAAAGCGGGTGCTCGCTAGCTCCAAGACCCGTCTGATCGGACCCAACTGCCCCGGTATCATCACCCCCGACGAATGCAAGATCGGCATCATGCCCGGCCACATCCACCGGCCGGGCAGCGTGGGCATCGTCTCTCGCTCCGGCACCCTGACCTACGAGGCAGTGGCACAGACCACGGCGGTGGCCCTGGGTCAGACCACCTGCATCGGCATCGGCGGCGACCCGGTCAACGGCACCAACTTCATCGACTGCTTGGACCTGTTCTTGGGCGACCCCAAGACCGAGGCCATCATCATGATCGGAGAGATCGGGGGCACGGCGGAAGAAGACGCCGCCGACTTCCTCAAGCAGTCCAAGATCAAGAAGCCCACGGTTGGCTTCATCGCCGGACTCACTGCACCTCCGGGCCGCCGCATGGGCCATGCGGGTGCGATCATCGCCGGCGGTAAGGGCGGTGCCAAGGAAAAGATCGAGGCCATGGAGAGTGCCGGTATCCATGTCTCGGCCTCACCCTCCGCGCTGGGCACGACCCTGAAATCCGTCCGCGGCGGATAGCTGCTTCGCCCTGGGTTGCACCATGTCACCCGGATGCCGTGGGGGGCTACGGCCCTCCGCGGCGATCTGGTGTGTGGGTGTATATACCTCGGCCCATGTCCGGGTCGCGGGATGAAACCCGGCACGGGCGGCTTGCGCAGATAGGCTCTGCGGCAAAGTTCCGTAGGATATGGTCCGCTTCGATCCGGAGCGTCGCCATTTTTCGCGAAACCCGAAATGGGGTCCGTCCGATTTCGGGTGCAAAAAATTAGGCGACGGCCATTGCCTTCGGCGACCCACGTTCGTCCTGGCACACCTCCGCACTGCGCCAGGGCCCCGCGATGACTCGACAAGCTCCGGCTCTCTGGCGTTCGGTGTGGATAGCGGGTCATAGCAACCTGACTCAAGTCGTGAGGGGAAGCCCCGACTAGACGACGAACGGAGAAGTCGGCAGCTGGGTCAACTTACCCGCTACAAGGTAGAGGATGGGAATGTAGCCGCGGGCCTTGGCTTTAGCGGCCTGGATGAGCGAATTGACCGCCTCTTTAGATTGGCTCCAGGTGGCAACGGCGCGCTCAGCTTTACCATCTGTCGAGGAGCGGCTCGGCTTGCGCCGCGCTTTGAGTGCTGTGGAAGATCTCGCGTAACGTCTCCTGGATCTGGAAGCTACGTGTGTCTTGAGGTTTCGGCGCTTGAGTTCCGCAAACGGGGCTTTCTGGCGGTTACTCCAAGCGTGCTTGTCCTTAGCCAGATGTAGCGTGTGCGCCGCAGCTCCGGGGCCCTTTTACTTCTTGGCGGCGCACTTCGTCAACCGCCTTGTTGGCGAGCTGATCGAGGTGACGGTCGCAAAGTTCTCTTGAGCGTGCGCCTGATCGACGTAATGATCGAGGGTGCGCCAGACGCGCCCGTCGCTGACGCCAGGCAATTGAGCGGCCTGAGAGACCGCCATCGCCTGACAGAGGGTGACCAGTAAGGCCTCCATCCGTAGGCTGAAACCGCTATTGGGGCGCGCCCAAGGCACCACGACCTGGGGGTAGTCTTGGCGCAGGTCCTGCAGCACATACGGGGCGCCTTGGCGTGGATGTAGGCTTGGAATGGAAAGAAGTTCAGGTGACGCCAGTCGCGTTCAAGCGTGTCGTGAACCGGCTGGTGTTCCGCCCCCCAATGCGGACAAGAGAATCGTGTCCCCGGGGTGAAGGTGCGGTGGAAATCGATCCGGCCCGATTTGGGATCGAAGGCCATGTCAACGACCTCCCAAGGAGCCGGAAGACCGAGCGCAAGGGTAAACAACGACAACGGGTCCATGATGAAACCCTCCGACGTTTGGCCTAGCGACGGGGCCGAGCCTACAGGCGAAAAGAAAGGCACAGAGTAGGCTTGGAGCGGGCTACCCTGCGCAATGGGGAAAATGGCGCTACCCACGCCAAACGCAAGAGAGCCCAAGATCCTCGTAACCCGTCTCATCATGCGGGAAGTATCCGGTACGCTGGATCGGTCGTCGCCCACCCGCTAATCGATCGACCGACTGCGCCTCGGATATCCGGATAGTAGCTAGTGCTTGACCGAAAAGTCGTTTCTGTTCTTACAGAACAATGGGTTATAATGTATCCGCAAGATCGAAGTTTTGGATGCTGCTCCGGATATCGGCGAAGGCTTTAGGCGTTGATACTCGGACTTCATGCCCTAACACGCTGATTTTACTCGGGCATGAGTCACGCGGCTAAGCTTAAAGAGAACACGCAGGGAGCGCGCAGAGCATCCACTTCGTCAAACTTCCTCATTTGGTAGCTATTCAGGACCTCTTGCCAAGCAGTAGGCTATGTTCGCATCCTATGCCATGCCTGAAGCGCACGCCCTAACCCATTCTTCAGAAATCCCTGACGACGAGATGAAGCGGCTGCGTAAACGGGTTGCGGAGCAGACTGCGATCATTGAGGGGCAAACGGCGACCATTGAGCAGATGCATGAGCGCATTCAGGAACTCGAAGCACATCTGGTTAAGGATAGCCACAAATCCATCCGGCCACCATCCTCAGACTCTCCGTTCAAGAAGTCACCACCATGCTCGCGGCGCCAACCCAGCGGGCGCAAGCCCGGTGGACAACCGGGTCGGCGCGGCGTCACCCGCTCCCTGGTCGATGACCCCGATCAGTGCGTGATCATCCCGCTGCCGGGGACCTTGTGCGGGCGGGCGCGTTGGCACCGAGATCGCCACTACGATGCTCGCAGACGCAGAACGACGCCAAGTGGTCGAGGTGGTGATCCAACGTGAGGTCATGGAGTACTGCATTATTGTCAGCGGGACTTGTACCTGCGGGCGTGCGCAACGCAGCACGTTTCCCGCGGGGATCGAGGCCCTGGTGCAATACGGACCGAGCGGGTCGGCCTTTGCGGTATGCATGACTCAATATCAGCTGCTGCCCTACCAGCGCACCGCCGGGGTGCTCAATGAGCTGGCTGGCCTGGCGATCTCACCGGGTACCCTCCAACGCGCCGTATGGGTAGCCGCCGCCCGCCTGGAGGGGCCAGTCACCGCGATTCGCGATGCACTCGTCGCGGCGCCAGTAGCCCATGCGATGATTACGGCCTACTTCCCTCATCTCAAACGCGGGGCCGAGGCCCTAGATGCGTTCGGCCTGTTGTCCCAATTCGTGGGCGTACTGGTGCATGACCACGGGTCAGTCTACGAGCGCTACCAATGTCTGCATGCCTTCTGCATCGCCACCGCTGAGAGGTCCCCGAGCCAGCCATGGGCAATCGATATGATCACGCTGTTATGCTAAACCAATGCCGTGGTCGACGAGGCCCAGGCCCAGGCCCTTGAGACGCTGTCCGCCAGCAACGTCGAGCACTTGCGGACCCGCTACGACACCATCCTCAGCAAAGCCGAAGCCAGCAATCCTCCCCGTCCCCGCCGTCCCGGCACCCGCGGGCGGGTCAAACAATCCCCGGCCTGCAACCTCATTCGGTGGCTACGCGAGCACCACAACGAGGTCCTGCGCTTCCTCACCGACCTGCGCGTTCCCTTCGACAACAACCAGGCCGAACGTGACCTGCGCATGCCCAAGTTCAAGCAGAAAGTCTCTGGCTGCTTCCGCTCCGATACCGGCGCCGGGGACTTTGCCATCACCCGCTCCTACCTCTCAACTCTCCGCAAACAATCCGACGATCTTTTCAACTCGCTCGTCCTGACCTTCCAGGGCCGCCCCCCAATGCCCCAATTGGAGTAGCTGAATCGTTACCCGAATGATGGGCACAATTCATCCTATGGTCGGCTGAGAGCTTTCCTTTTTAGACAGGCTCTATCTGGATAAAACTTTTGAAAATAACGCGTTAACTTTTATAAAGCCGTCTGTCATAGGGGGGTTCCTAGAAGGACGGAATTTTCCAAGGTCTCTCAAAGTACCAGAGCCAGGATCAGGGCACCCAGTGCAAAACGATAGAGCACGAATGGCAACATGCTGATCTTCTCGATGAAATCGAGAAACAAGCGAATCGTGAGATAGGCCACGACAAAGGACAAAAAGGCACCCGCACCCAGGGCGACCCAGTCCACGGCGGCAGCGGATCGAACGAGCTGGAGCGTTTCCAGGCCACCGGCCATGAGAATGGTTGGGATAGCGAGCAGGAATGAGAAGCGGGAGGCGGCCTTGCGCGTCAGGCCCAAGAGAAGTCCCGCGGTTATCATGATCCCGGAGCGAGAAGTGCCCGGAATGACGGCAATCGCCTGAAAGCAGCCGACCAGCAAGGCGCCCTTCCAACCCAAGCTCCGCTCATCCCGCGAACGGCTACCGCGCACATCCGCGATCCAGAGTAGCAGGCCGAAGCTAATAGTGGTACCGGCAATCACCAGGGCGATTAGTCGATCGTCCTCCCGCAACAGCTCCAATAGAGGCTGCAATGGTAGGCCCAGAAGAACGACCGGGAGACTGGCCAAGACGATCAGCCAGGCGAGCTCGGCCTCCGGCGTCCTGATGCGTCGTTCCTTCAAAGCCTCCAGGCCGGCGACCACCATGGCGGCGAGTTCACCACGGAAGTAGAGCAGGATCGCACCCAGGGTACCCAGATGCACCGCCACATCGAACGCTAGGCCCTGCAGCTCGTAACCGAACAGGAGTGGCGTCAGGATCAGATGACCGGAGCTGGAGATGGGCAGAAACTCGGTCAGCCCCTGAACGACGGACAACAGGATGATGTGGGTGGCTTCCATGGTCATCTCCGGGCTAGGATTAGGCATCGAGGGCAGCTTGAAAAATTCCATTTCTGGACTCTCCAAGCCGCAAAGCGAAAACATTTCATTTTGCTCCCAGTTTTCAAACACGTAGGTGCTTGAAAACTGGTGGGGCGGCGGCTTGGTCGAGTAGGGCATCCACGCTTGCTTGACCGCCGATATTGGCTATCGGCAGGGGCTCGCCGGCTCGCTAGGCCGCAATGGTTTACCGTTTTCCGGTGCCTGTTACCAAGATCAGGATCTCGCGGGCATGGCTCAAGGTGTGTGCACTCAGGCTGACCCGGTCCGGCGGGGGCTTGGGTGCCTCCCGGACAGGCAGTGACTCCATGATCGGATGTACCTAGCCCGGGAAGAGGCTCCGGTGTGGCCATCTTCTCCCATACCCAGGGTGACCAGACCGAAGGGTAGGGCGGTGCTCCGAAGGGTGACCAGACCGAAGGGTAGGGCGGTGCTTACCACCCGACTGTAAGCTATCGCCGCTGCTGCGGGCCCGAGCTCGGCGGGGATGGGGTGAATATTGGCCTTGGGAATCGGGACCTGATCGAGCCACGCGAGTGCGGCGGCGCGGCTGTTGCGTGCGGTGTGGGTGGTAAGCGACGCTTATCGCTGAATGCGAAAGACGCCGCGGGTTGTGATTGCCGTTGCAGCGGCAGCGAGGATGCGTCGTACGGTCTCGGCAGCGATAGCGTCGGCGTCCTCATGAAGACATGCCAACGAGTCGATCCGTGCATTGGAGTGCTCTCCTTACTGGCTCGGTACCCGCTCGAGGGTGCGGCTCTTCTGAAACGGCGCGAAGAAACCCAGAGCCAAAGGCTTAGCCGAGGTTTCCCTGTCTCACGCAACGGCGCTACGACGCAACGGATTATTCAGATACGGCCTTTACGTGGCGTCGTTGCGGCGTGGCGTGAGCTGTTCTTCTCAGCTAATTCGATCATCCGTTTGTGACACGCTTGATTATCTTTTTTGCCGCAAATGAACGCAAATAGGCGCAAATGAGCCGAATAATACTCAGCTGAGGTCCGCGCTCGGCCAGCTCGAGGCACAAAGCCTTCTCGTACACAGACCTCAAAGGCACACACCCGATAACACGCCGAGAAATCAGTTCATCCTCCTCGACTTTATCTTGAATAGATTTGCGTTCATTGGTGTTTATTTGCGGCTGAATTTTCTCCCCGCAGCTCTTGCTCGATATTTTCCGATGGGCATAGTCTGCCGCCGATGAATCCCCGCCGGTGCAGTCAACTTGGCCACGGAGCTTTTTGCGATTCCACAGGGCGGCGTGGATCGCTAGATCTCAGGGCAAGGCGGCGTGATAGGGAGAGGGTGCGCAAGCTCTACAAAGGTGTCCGAAAAACCGGCCTTGACACTCGGATTTTGGACGCCCGGTGTCGTTCCAAAAGAGACCCCCCCGGTAGGTGGTGCGCTGTCGCGCGGCAAACAGGTGGCAAGGATAGAGGGACCGCATAGAGGGGCCGCGGGGAGCCGAGTCCGATTCAGGCACTGGTGTGTTTGCACTCGCCAAAAGAGAGTGGCCCGCACGGTATCGTGCGTGGAGTCGTTGAAGGCCTAGCGTAAACCAGAACCTCGTAAGAAAGGGGACTTTGATATACCCCCTAGAAGAGGGTAAATCTGCCTTGCCTCCTTTGGAGGCAAGGTCGGGCTATCCCCAGAATTAGAGTTCGGTCAGTTAGAACTTCAGCCTACCGTGCTCCATCAGGTGTTCCCGTTTCTCTTGGTACTGGACGTAAGTCCGAATCTTCTCGGCATCGAGCCCAACCGGTGTCGGCGCAGTAACCCTTGATCCAAAAGTGATTGCCCCAATAATGCTGAAACCGGTTGAAGACTCGAATCGCCGTTTGACCCTTTACCGTCCCGACATAACCCGATACCGGACTCTTTGGCGGAATCATCACTAACAGGTGTAGATGGTCGCTTTGTACGTTTAACTCCACCATCTTAACACTTTAACTGCTCCGAAACCGTTCGGATACAGCGGCTCACTTCCTCCGCCACCGGACCACTCCAGATCTGAAAGCAATATTTGGGCGTCCAAACAAGAGGGTACTGACAAGGCCAGATAGCATGTGATCGCTTGCGAGAACAACTCATTGGTGTACTCCTCGTTCGAGACTGTGGGGACAGCTCAGATTCTTAAGAGTACCATTGAATCGTGCTATCGGCAAAGCCCCAGCACTCTGACCACGTCCACAGGACGTGGATTCCTACACTGCATTGAATCCTTCGCCATCGTGTTTCCTCGCACACCTCACTTTCCAGTGTGAGGGCATCGGCCATGGCACGCAAGTCCAAAAAACAGCCACGGTAAATCGTTCATCCCCGCTGCGCGGGGATTGACATTGGTAGCCGGGAGCACTGGGTCGCGGTCGATCCGGACCGCAACGACAAGCCGGTTCGGTGTTTCAGCACCTTCAGCGATGATCTCTACGCCCTGGCCGACTGGCTGAAGTCGCTGGATGTCGAGGTGATGGCGATGGCGGCCATCGGAGTGTATTGGATCCCTCTGTACGAGGTGCTCGATGCCCGAGGGTTCCAGCGAATTTGGTTAACTCGCGGGCCACCCGTCAGGTCTCCGGGCGCACGTCCGAGGTCTTGGACGGCCCGTGGATTTGGCCGCTGATGACCTATGGCCGCTCAAGGGAGCCTTCCGTCCCGCCAACGGGATCGGCTCGCTATGTTCGATGGTGCGCCAACGCGCCGCTCAGGTTCAAGAGTAATCGCGCTGTGTGCCGCACAGGCAGAAGGCGCTGATACCGACGAACATCCAACTCGATAATGTGGTAAGCGATCTGACCGATAAAACCGGACTGGCCATCTTGCACCGGATCGTGGCCGGTGAATGCGACCCGGAAAACTTAGCGACCCAACGTAACCGTTGTCTTCGGGCGAGCGAGCAGACGGTTGCCCGCAGCTGGCAGGGCAACTGGCGTGAGGAGCACCGGTTCGCCCTGGCTCACGATGATTGCTTAGGCCGGCCGATCGCCGAGTGCGACCAAATGATCCGTCAGGCGTTGCAACGCCTACCAACCTTTACCGATCAGATTTCCGCCCTCGTCAAACCGATGCGTAGTCCCCATCGTACCCGTGTGAGGCCAACGTACTTGCATCAGGCTCTGAACCGAGTCTTCGGTGTGGACCTTACGCGCGTTCCAACCCTCGGGATCGACACCGTGTTGGTGCTTGCCATTGAGATCGGGCCCGACCTGTCTTGCTTTAGGTTTTCAACCGGGCCGGGCCGGCCTTACGCCAAGCGGCCTTCCATGCGCGACACAGCCAGACCTTCATCGGGGCCGCTCACCGCGCGCGCTTGGCCCGCAGGGACACCGCGAAGGCGGTCAAAGCCACCGCTCACCAGCCAGCATGTCTCATCTACGCCTTGCTGACGCAGGGGCAAGAATTATGTGGCTCTCTTACGGATTGTGTGGGTAGAATGGAAAAGAAAACCATCCTTAGACAGGCTGGACAGGCGCAGAAGAGGGGGCTGCAAGAGAGGATCGGGGCGTTTTGGCCGCGAGGCCACGCATCGCGGTGAACTCAGCAACAGCAGGACATTAGGCTTGATCCGCCGGGTGCCCCGATCCCCTCTTGCTCGCATTGTGTTGCGCCCATCTAGCCTGTGGCAAGGACGCAGCCGCTACGCGGTGGCTTCTTTTTCTTCCCACACCAAACGTAAGAGAGCCAATTATGTTGAACGAGGTCTGGAGGAATTCGAGGTGCGCAGTCGGGACCGGCTACTGTGCTCCATCCAGCGTAAGGCCAAGCGTCTCGGCCTTACACTCAGTGAGGCCGCTTGATGTGAGTAAATAAATCAAGTAAAAACAGTGTATTATGATATTTTTGATGAGGGACGTACCTCCCGCTCGATCCCATCGATGGACACCGCTGTGACCCGGACCGGCTAGGTTGGTCGGGTTTCTCGGTACGGGACCTAGTTCGAGAGGCCTTACAATCATTCGTTTTTCCGCTGTACGCGAATTTTCCATGTCTGCGCTCAGGGTTAGGAATCTTACCAAGGTCTACCGCAATGGCCACCAAGCCTTGCGAGGTGTGGACCTGATGGTGACCGAGGGTGATTTTTTCGCCCTGATCGGGCCCAATGGTGCCGGCAAATCGACCCTGATCGGCATTGTCGCTTCTCTGGTCGACAAGACCGAGGGGGAAGTGTGCGTCTTCGGCCATGACCTGGATCGGGATCCGGGGGTGGTGAAGGCCTGTCTGGGCTTGGTGCCCCAGGAGTTCAATTTCAATCTGTTCCTTCCGGTTGTCGAGGTGATTCGAAATCAGGCTGGTTACCATGGTATTCCGCGGCGCGAGGCTAGGTCGAGGGCGGAATATTATCTCCGCCGGCTCGAGCTTTGGGACCAGCGGGGTATGCAGACGCACCTGTTGTCCGGTGGCATGAAGCGCCGCCTGATGATCGCTCGCGCCTTGGTGCATCGGCCGCGGCTACTGATCCTGGACGAGCCTACCGCCGGGGTGGATGTCGAGATCCGCCGCTTCATGTGGACCTTTCTATGTGAGCTCAATGCTGCGGGTACCACCATTATTCTCACCACCCATTATCTGGAGGAAGCGGAGCGTCTGTGCCGCAATATCGCGATCATCGACAATGGCCGGATTACCGAAAGTATGGATATGGAGGCCCTGCTCGGTCGCTTAAAAACCGAGACCCTGGTGCTGAATCTCAGGGAGCGACCGGTGCGACTACCCCGACTCGATGGCATGGTACTCACACTGATCAATGACCGTACCCTGGAGGTGATGGTGACCAAGGACCAGGGCATCAATGACCTATTCGCGGCTCTTTCGAATCAGGGTATCGAGGTCGTCAGCCTCCGTAACAAGCAGAACCGGCTCGAACGATTGTTCTTTAGCTTGGTAGGGCATGACCAGGATGGAGGAGGTCTGCCGACATGAACGGCTGGCGGTACTACCGGATCGCCTTTTCCACCATTTTGGTTAAGGAAGTCCTGCGATTCTCTCGGATCTGGGCACAGACTCTGCTGTTTTCGGCCATCTCCACGGTCCTTCACTTCATGATCTTCGGCCGGCTCATCGGCGAGCGTATCGGACCCATGGGCGGCTTCGCTTATCTGGATTTTATCGTCCCTGGAGTGGTGTTGATGGCGGTACTGACTAATACCTATTCCAACGTGGCGAACTCCTTCTACTCGAGCAAGTTTTCCCGCTATGTGGAGGAGCTGTTGGTGGCCCCCGTGCCCAATTGGGTGATTCTGGCCGGCTTCGTCGCCGGCGGTGTCGCGCGGGGGGTTGCGGTAGGAATCGTGGTCATCTTGGCGGCCCTCGTCTTTACCCGGATCCAAATCCACAGCTATGGCATAACCCTGTTGGTATTCGTTTTGACCGCCGTGCTATTTGCCCTCGGGGGTTTCATCAATGCCATCTACGCCGACAGCTTCGATGATGTCACCATCGTCTCCACCTTCGTGCTTATGCCGTCGACCTATTTGGGCGGGGTCTTCTATTCCATTGACCTGTTGCCGGCCTTTTGGCAGAGCCTGTCCTTCGCCAATCCAGTGCTCTACATGATCAACGCCTTCCGCTTCGGGGTGTTGGGAGTGAGCGATGTCCCTATCGGCGCGGCCTTCGCGATCATCCTCAGCTTCATCGCCCTGTCGACCCTCTACAGTCTGTATCTGCTGCGACACGGCGTTGGCATCAAGACCTGACTCGACAAGGATAATCACCCGGACCGAGCATTAGTCCACCTTGGTTCGGACCCGATCCGATCGATATTGATAACCCCTAGCTCAAAAATGGGTTTTCGATTTGTTTGGGCGCCGGGCTTTCCGGTTTGGCGATCGGGTCTGAAGCCTAGCCTGCACCTGAGCCGGGGGTTGTCGCGGCCTTCGACACCGCGTCCTGTTCGTGGCCTCTTGGTTGGGATCACGGAAAAAGATACCGGCCAAAAATGCAAAGTAGACCATATTTGCAGGAATGAACAGATTATAGTCAACAAGTTCATGGAGTAGCAGCGGGAAGATACCAATACCGGTACCGACTTGGAGAAACCAAAACTGCGACCAATCCTCTTGTGTCCGGATTTTCCTCCATTGGACCGAGTAGAGACCGATCAACAGAGCGATGAGAAGGACGGCAAAGACCCCACCCTTCGAATATCCACTCCAAGTAATCATTGTGTGCGTGGTTGATGAAGGATGCCCCCAATTCGATGGGGTGGAAGGCATGGAAGATATCGGGATAGGTGCCCGGACCGCTGCCGAGCGGGAAAAGTCGAGAATTCCATCCAGGGTGGCTGAAAAAATGATCCCTCGATCGTCTTCCATGATATCGATAGATGCGAAGTGGTTGAGTGCCGGGCCCAAGCTGATGCTGGCTCCGATGTCTAACGCGAACGTGATGATGGTTCCGGTCACTCCATACACTACATCCTGTTCAACCCGTTGCCCGCACCGAGCTGTTGGGAGTCTTACCCCAATGGCTATCGGCCCGCCACCCCAGGGCCCGTGATCGCCTGACGAAGTCAAGTGTTATAAAGGCCAGCCCCTGGCGGGAGAGGGGTTGGGGAGAGGGGGCCAAAAGCAGAACCCCGGCACTTGGCTTCGTCAATGAACCCTCGATACCGGGGAATCGTGCCGTGATTCCACCGATTGGCGTGGCGCACAGTGGCTCGACTCGGCAATTCCTATGGATATCCTGTTCAGCCGGTTGCCAGCATCGGCAAAGATCCAAGTTGACAGCCTTGGGCGCAAACTCTAAATTGCGACCGTTAGCACTCACCTGAATCGAGTGCTAAACCGTCCTCCTGGGATCGGGCTTCGTTTTTTCGCGAGAGAGCCTTGATGACGAGTACCACCGGCGGTGGCAGGCAGGTCAGCGAGCGCGCGCAGCATTTTCTCAAGGTCCTGATCGAACGTTATATCAGGGACGGGCAGCCCGTAGGTTCGCGGACGCTGTCCAAAGACACGGGCTTGGAGCTGAGCGCGGCCACGGTACGTAACGTCATGGCAGACCTGGAAGAAATGGGTCTGGTATCCTCACCCCATACCTCCGCCGGTCGGGTGCCTACGGATTTGGGTTATCGGCACTTCATCGATTGTCTGCTTACCGTCAAGCAGCTGGCCAAGCGGGAAGTGACTGCGATGCGCCGTCAGCTGGACGGTCTGGCCGATGCCTCCACACTGATCGCGAGCACCTCTCGGCTCCTGTCCGGTGCCACCCGGCTCGCGGGGGTGGTCATGATGCCGCGTCATGACAATAGTGTCTTCCGCCGCATCGAGTTTCTACCCATGTCCGAAAACCGAGTGCTGGTGATTCTGGTGAGCGGCGAGGGTGAAGTCCACAACCGCATCATCCATACGGATCGTCCCTATTCTCCGGCGCGGCTCGATCAAGCGGCAAACTATCTGAACGACCTGTTCACCGGTCGCACCCTGCACGAGGTACGCAAGGACCTCGTGGCGGATATGCAGGTTACCCGCTCGCATATGGACCAAGTCATGATGCAGGCGATGGAGATGGCGCAAGAGGTCGTGGAGGTCGCCGAGGACGCCGAAGATTGCCTGATCGCCGGCCAGACCAATCTGATGGAGTGCGACGAGTTGGCGGATCTGGACCAGCTCAAGCAGTTGTTCGATGCCTTTACGGAAAAGAACCAGATTCTCCATTTGCTGGATCGCTGCAGTGAGGCCGAGGGAGTGCGAATCCTCGTCGGCGAAGAATCCGGCTATCAGCTGCTGGATCACTGTAGCTTGGTTACGGCACCTTATAGCATCGAGGGTCAGGCGATCGGTGTGCTGGGCGTGATCGGGCCGACGCGGATGAATTACCCGCGGGTCATCTCTCTGGTAGACATGACCGCACGCCTGTTGACAGCGGCCCTGAAGCACTTCTAGCGCATACGAGGATACATCGGGGTGCTTCGTTGAAGGGAACAACGAAAGCTAGGTTTTCGTTTTGCGGCTTGGAAAATTTCGACTAGGCACACGGTGGGGGTAAATATATGGTTTGGAGGTTCAGATGGTAGCGGAGCGAGAAACGGATCAGCCGGAGCACGAGCCGGAACGGCAGGATGTCGAGGTGCCGGATGCGACCGCAGCGACATTGGATGCGGATACCGCAGCGGCGATGGAAGCCGGAGCGGCGATGGCGACGGATGAAACGGACGAAGCGGAGGCCGTGACCAAGGACGAGGCCGATCCGGCAGAGGATGATACCCCGGAGCGATTGGCCACTCGGTTGGACGAGGCACGGGCCCGAGCGGAGGCGGATCGGGACCAACTGCTGCGGGTCCGCGCTGAGATGGAGAACCTGAAGCGGCGTCAGGCCATTGAGCTGGAAAAGGCGCACAAATTCGCCCTCGACAGCTTTGTGCACGAGCTGTTACAAGTGCGCGACAGCTTGGAGCTCGGCCACACTGCGGCCCTGGACGAGCGCGCGGATATTGCCAAGCTGCGTGAAGGCATGGAGCTGACCCTGAAGCTGCTGGTGGACGTGATGGGCAAATTCGGCGTCGAGCCGGTCGACCCTCAGGGCATGACTTTCGATCCCGAGTACCATCAGGCTATGACCATGCAGCCCACGGCGGACGCGGAGCCCAACACCGTGGTCTCGGTGGTCCAGAAGGGTTACCTGCTCAACGGTAGGCTGGTGCGGCCGGCCATGGTGATCGTGGCGACGGAGCCCGCGGCGGAATGGTCTTGAAAAGCGTTGGGTTTTACCCCAACTGAATCGGCACGAAAGGTACGCCGAGCGGCGAGAGTTCAATTCGGAGAAAGTACACCATGGGAAAAATCATCGGCATTGACCTGGGCACCACCAACTCCTGCGTCGCCGTCATGGAAGGTGACAAGGTCAAGGTCATCGAAAATGCGGAAGGCGACCGCACTACGCCTTCCATAGTCGCCTTCAGTGGTAGTGACGAGGTCCTGATCGGCCAGTCCGCGAAGCGGCAGGCCGTCACCAACCCGAAAAATACCCTGTTCGCGATCAAACGGCTGATCGGTCGCCGGTTCGATGACCAAGTGGTCGGCAAAGATAAAGACATGGTCCCCTACGACATCGTCCGGGCGGATAACGGTGATGCCTGGATCGATGTCAACGGTAAGAAGCTGGCCCCACCGGAAATCTCCGCCAAGGTCCTCCAGAAGATGAAGAAGACCGCCGAGGACTATTTGGGCACCGAGGTCAAAGAGGCCGTTATCACTGTGCCGGCCTATTTCAATGATTCCCAACGGCAGGCGACCAAGGATGCCGGTCGCATCTCGGGTCTGGATGTCAAGCGCATCATCAACGAGCCCACCGCCGCCTCCTTGGCCTATGGCATGGACAAACAGCGGGGCGATCAAAAGCTCGCGGTCTATGACTTGGGTGGTGGTACCTTCGATATCTCCATCATAGAAATCGCCGAAATCGAGGGCGAACACCAGTTCGAGGTCCTTTCGACAAACGGGGACACCTTCCTCGGGGGCGAAGACTTCGATCTGCGCATCATCGATTTCCTGGCGAGCGAATTCAAAAAAGAGCAGGGGGTCGACCTGCACAATGACCCCCTGGCCCTACAACGCCTCAAAGAGGCCGCCGAGAAGGCCAAGATCGAGCTCAGCACCAGCCTGCAAACCGATATCAATTTGCCTTACATCACTGCCGATGCGGTGGGACCCAAGCACCTGAATATCAAGCTCACCCGGGCCAAGTTCGAATCGCTGGTGGACGATTTGGTGGAACGCACCATCGAGCCCTGCCGTATCGCGCTCAAGGATGCCGGAGTGACCGCGAGCGATATCGACGAGGTGATTCTGGTCGGTGGTCAAACCCGTATGCCCAAGGTGCAGGAAAAGGTCGAGGCCTTTTTCGGCAAAGCACCGCGCAAGGATGTCAATCCCGATGAGGCGGTGGCGATCGGAGCCGCCGTGCAGGGCGGCGTGCTCGGCGGCGAAGTTAAAGACGTGCTGCTGCTCGATGTGACTCCCCTCAACCTCGGCATCGAGACCCTAGGTGGGGTCATGACCAAGCTGATCGAGAAGAACACCACCATCCCCACCTCGGCGCAACAGGTTTTCTCCACCGCCGACGACAACCAAACCGCGGTGACGGTGCATGTGATGCAAGGACAACGCGAGCGTGCGGTGGATAACAAGTCGCTGGGTCGGTTCGACCTAGCGGAGATTCCACCGGCCCCTCGTGGGGTGCCCCAGATCGAAGTCAAATTCGATATTGATGCCAATGGCATTCTCAATGTCTCAGCCAAGGACAAGGCCACGGGCAAGGCACAATCCATCGTCATCAAGGCCTCTTCCGGTCTGGCGGATGATGAAATCGAGCGCATGGTCAAGGATGCCGAGGCCCACGCGGAAGACGACCGCAAATTCCACGAGTTGGTGGCCGCCCGCAACCACGCGGATAATCTGATCCACAGCACACGCAAATCCATGGAGCAGCTCAGGGATAAGATGGAATCCGGTGAAAAGGCCTCCATCGAAACGGTCATCAAAGATCTGGAAGAGGCCATGAAAGGCGAAGACAAGGACGCCATCGACAGCAAGAGCAAGACCCTGAGTGAAGTGGCCGCCAAGTTGGCCGAGCGTCTCTATGCCCAGCAGCCACCGGACGGCGGGATGGGACCCGGACCTGATGGGGGACCACAGGTGGCCGGGGACAAAGCCGATGCTGGCAAGGATGACAACGTGGTGGACGCCGAGTTCGAAGAGGTCAAAGACGACAAGAAATAAGGCGATTGCCGGAAAATGGAGTACCGGATTGGACTGGGTTTTGGTTCGTACTCAAGGCGCAGCAACCGGTGCCTCGTGGAGTATGTAATGGTTGACGCAACACAGAAGACGGACGAAAAGACCACCAAGACGGTATTTCATTGGATAGAAATCGCCTAAGGCCGCCCTGAGATATTCGAGGTGCCCGCGCAGTGCGGGGAGGCTCCGCCAACTCTCGAGCACAGTGTTCGCCTCGTGACTTGAAAGGTCGTTAGGGACGCAATTTTTCAAGGTTCTCTCATATCGAGTTTCTAAGCAGAGACGTGCGGGTACAACCGGTCCGCACGTTTCGCTTTTTTGGGGCGGAAGATCGGAGGCCCGAGGTCGGAAACCAACCCATGTCCAAACGCGATTACTACGAGGTGCTCGGGGTCAACCGCAATGCCGGCGATTCCGATCTGAAGAAGGCCTACCGGCGTCTCGCCATGAAATATCACCCGGACCGTAATCCCGGGGCGGAATCGGAACGCAAATTCAAGGAAGCCAAAGAGGCTTACGAGATCCTGACCGACCCCAAGAAACGCTCGGCTTATGACCAGTTCGGGCATGCTGGTGTGGACGCCAGTGAAGGCTTCGGCGGGCCCGGGGGAGGAGGGGGCGGCTTCAGCGGCGCCAGCGGCTTCGACATCTTCGGCGATGTTTTCAGCGATTTCTTCGGTGGTGGAGGGCGCGGCGGACGGCGCGTGCACCGCGGGACCGATTTACGCTACGACCTCTCCCTGACTCTGGAAGACGCGGTCGCGGGCAAAGAGGTCGAGATCCGTATCCCGACCCTGGTGGAGTGCCAATTCTGCGGCGGCAGCGGTGCCAAACCCAGCACCTCCGCCAAGGCCTGCCCGACTTGCAACGGCTCCGGCCAAGTACGGATGCAACAAGGTTTCTTCTCGCTCCAGCAGACCTGCCCTCAATGCCGTGGCCAAGGTTCCATCATCGAAGAGCATTGCCCCCACTGTCGCGGTAAGGGGCAGATCCAGGAGCACAAGACCCTCTCGGTAAAAGTCCCGGCGGGCGTGGACACCGGTGACCGCATTCGGTTGGCCAACGAAGGCGAGCCGGGAGAGCGGGGCGGACCACACGGAGATCTCTATGTTCAAGTCCTGATCCAGGACCACGCCATCTTCACCCGCGAAGAGAACCACCTATTTTGCAAAGTACCTATCGGCTTCGTCACGGCGGCCTTGGGCGGTGAGCTTCAGGTGCCGACCCTGAACGGCAAGGTGATGCTCAAGATCCCCGTCGGGACCCAAACCGGAAAGATGTTCCGGATACACGGCAAAGGCGTGAGGCCGGTGCGCGGCGGGACGATCGGCGACCTCATCTGCCGCGTGGTCGTCGAGACACCGGTCAACCTGACCGAGCGCCAAAAAGAGTTACTGCGCGAGCTCGACGAAGCGGTTCAGGCCGGGGGAGAAAAACATAGCCCGCAGTCTTCCTCTTGGCTCGATGGGGTCAAGAGCTTCTTCGAGAAGATGGGGCTTTGAGATGACCTTGAAAAATTCCGTGGGTGCGGCTCTCATCAAATATATCGTAACATACTGTTTTTTTATTCGAATCTAGTCTCTCGCATCAAGCGGCCTCACTGAGTGTTACGCATTGGTTTGACGGGGGCGGAAATTTGATCGGTGAGGGTTGGTAGGCGTTGCAATGCTTGACGGATCATGTGATCGCACTTGGCGATCGGCTGGCCTAAGAAATCATCGTGAGCTAGGGCGAACTGGTGTTCCTCACGTCAGTTACCGTGCCGGCTGCGGGCAACCGTCTGCTCTCTGGCCCGAAGACGACGGTCACGTAGGATCGCTAAGATTTCGGGATCGCGTTCACCGGCCACGATCCGGCGCAAGAGGGCCAGTCCGGTTTTACCGATCAGATCGCTCACCACATTGCTCTTGGACCTGAGTGGCGCGTTGGCGCAGCACCGAACGTAGCGAGCCGATGAGCCGCCCATAGGTCACGGGTGGCCCGCGAGTTGACCAGATTCACTGGGAACCCTCGAGCATCGAGCACCTTGTACAGAGGGATCCAATACACTCCGGTGGCTGCCATCGCCATCACCTCGACATTCAGCGACTTCAGCCAGTCGGCCAGGGCGTAGAGATCATCGCTGAAGGTGCTGAACCACTGAAGCTGAAACACTGAACCGGCTTGTCGTCGCGGTCCGGATCGACCGCGCCCCAGTGCTCCCGGCTACCAATGTCAATCCCCGCGCAGCGGGGATTAACGATCCTCAGTGGCTGTTTTGAGGTCCTAGCTGCCAGGCCGTCGAAATCCGAGAGTCGAAACCGGTTTTTCGGACACCTTCGAAGTTTGAGGATGGCCTCAGACCGCTCCAGCCCCAACGCGCACCGGTAATATCCATCCGATCCTCGACTACTGGGTAATGGCAGGCACCTTCGATAACCCCGGTCGCGATCGGCAGCCCATATGCCAGGGCTTGATCGTATTGGAGTCGTTCCTGGTTGTTGTCGATGTAGTCGGCGGCTTTGTCTACCGGTTTGCGTTCGCTTTGGCCAAGCTGTTTACGGGTAGCGGCGCGGCGCAAACCTACCGCTACGTCTTGGGCCCGGCCTTCGAGTATGGCTGTGGTCCGGTCCATCACCCAGCTTTCGCGTTCTTCGGCGACCTCGGGGTGTAGCACATAGGCGACCTTCCAGAGGTGTTCGAGGACCCGGAGCGTCGCCATTTTTCGCGAAACCCGAAATGGGTCCGTCCGATTTCGGGTGCAAAAAATCAGGCGACGGCCATGGCCTTGCCTTTCGTCTCCGCCGGCGCTCACGCGCCGCACTCCGACGAAACACCCGGCCCTACGGCTACGCGCTCGTAGACCGAGACCGCCGTGGCCATCCGCTTGCGGTTCTTCTTCTCCCCAGGACGGAGCCGTGTGTGTTGTTTGTGCTCCTCTCGCTCCATGGTCCTACGAGTGGCTTCGCGCAGACCCTTAGAATGCATCACGATACCTTTGCCATCGGCGCCGACATCCCGAGCCATTTGGGGCCGTGCTCGCGCCTGGGCATAAAAGGTATCGAAGTCCTGGCTCAGGTGCACGGCCACCTCCTCGGCCTGCCGCCTCGCCATCTGCCCACCACCCAAACCTTCCAACTGCCCCACCGCCTCATCTTCCACAAGGACTTCTCGCCGTCCATGCGAGTACTGGTCTGGCGGTAGGTTCAGCTCTGCATCCAGGAGAAAGACACTCTTCACACCTCGCCCCCCATAGCCACGGCGTGACCACCTCCCCAAAGCGGGGCTCTAGATCCCGTTTGCCACCTTCACGCCGATGGATCCTCACGATCCCATCCTCTCCCACCACGCGCACGTGAATGAGCGCCTCGATACCCCGCTGGTCGAAACACCCCTGGATCATCCGACGCAACAACTCGCTCCCTGCAGCTTGCACCATAGAAGTGCGCTGGGCTCTGCGTAATACGCGAGCGCGGCGACCGTAATCGTGTGAGATTTCATCGACGGGGCCTCCTTGGGTATGGGGAAAAAGTTTTATCCCTTCAGTTTCATACCCAAAACGAGGCCCTGTCTTCAATATCTTCTCGCTAACATCTCTCTAAGCCTTTGTTGCTAGGTTTTTCCACGTCGTTCCATAAGAGCTGCACCCAATTCCTTTCGAGTAGAAAAAGAAGTGGATAGTTCGCAGCCGAATATTTTTCGGCTCATTTCGAAAGGTAGAAACGGATGATGGCAAAGGTATCTCCACCGGTTTCGGAGCGGAAACAGCCAGAGACTTTCTGCTTGAGTTTGGGCATGCGCAGGTCGCGTTCGGTCTGGTTGTTGTCAAAGGGAACGTGCAGGTCGGTGAGGAAGCGCAGAACCTCGTTGCGGTGCTCGCGCAGTCGCCGAATGAGGTTGCAGGCCGGGGATTGTTTGACGCGCCCACGGGTACCAGGACAGCGGGGACGGGAAGGATTGCCAGCTTCGGCTTCGGTTAGGGTGGTTGTTCCCGCATGGGATACGTGTGTAGCCTGCCGCTTGGTACGAGGTCCTGAATAGTTGCGGCAAGTGCCTCGAATTCTTCAAATAGCTCGCGTTTCATGCGGTTTGCCGACCTACTCGCTGCTCCAAACAACGCTGCGCACGCCGGTCGCTACCCACATCGCTTATCGCAGCCCTGACGAGGACCATGGTTCGGCGTCAGCGGCGATAGCTCATGTGCCGACCATAACATCGCCTAGAACGAGGAAATCTACTCGGATACGTGAATTTACATAATATATATTCTGCGCAATAATATTCTGCACTCATTAGGACCTAACTTCGGATAAGCGTCCTCTAAAAATTCATGCTGAGCCTTACCCTGCCGACGAGACGAGAAGTACCAAGAGCATCCATCAATTACCAGACTGCATTTGAGGCAACATACCCGAGAAAAAACCAGCAAGACCACCAGCACCGGCCACACCAGGCGGAGTGCGCGCCGGGACGGAGAGGCGGTCTCGTCTCGAGACCAATCGAGGTGACGGTCGAAAAGTCCTCCTGAGCGTGCACCTGATCGACTTAATGATCGAGGGTGTGCCAGACGCGCCCGTCGCTGACGCCAGGCAATTGAGCGACCTGAGAGACCGCCATCGCCTGACAGAAGGTGACCAGTAAGGCCTCCATCCGTAGGCTGAAGCCGCTGTTGGAGCGCACCCAGGGCGCCACGACCTGGGGGTAGTCTATAGGCGCAGGTCCCGCAGCGCACACGGGGCACCTTGGCATGGATGTAGGCTTGGAATTGAAAGAAGTTCAGGTGACGCCAGTCGCGCTTAAAAGCAGGGCACAGAATAGGCTTGGAGCGGGCTACCCTACGCGATGGGAAAAATGGCGCTACCCACACCAAACACAAGAGAGCCTGATTTTCTTTTTTGCCGCAAATGAACGCGAATGAGTCAAAAAATATGCGGCTGCGGACTATCCACTCCTTTTGCCGCTCAAAAGGAATCCGTTACTCGGACAGCTTGAGGCACAAAACATTCTCGTACACGGCCTCCAAAGACCCAGGACCCAAGACGTTGCCGGCTTCAAATGCATATCCGGGAACACGCCGAGAGGTGGGTTCATCGCTGAATTTTCTCCCCGCAGCCCTTACTCGATATTTTCCGGTGGGCAGCACGGCCCAGCCTATGGGGCCCCGCCGGTAACGCAAATCGGTCGAGATCGGCCCGCTATCAGCGATGCATCCCGGCCCCTTGACCTTTATTTGCGACCGTTGCAGCTGAATTTTCTATGAAAATCCTCATAGTATAGAATAAAAACGCAATATATTGATTTAGAATAAGTATTTTTGTTACAGTTGAGCTGGGTGTTCAAGTCACCCTTGCCGAATTTTTTCATAACCCTTACCCTTTAATAATAAATAAAATTTTTTCTGAGGGCTCCCAATGATGGATCAGAATGTCGCCGCTCTTGTGCCTCTGTCGCTCTTCCCGGTAGCGCCTTGAAAGGCTCGAAGTATAAACACATTCAATGCCTGTTCGGAACCTTTCCTCTCGACTTCTCCCACCGTAGCGGTTTATTGTCAGTCAGTTGCCCAATGATCAGTATCTACTGACCCTGGATCGGACCAACTGGAAATTCGGTCAAACTAATATCAATATTCTGTGCTTGGCGATCGTCCAGCAAGGTGTGGCGATCCCCTTTGAAGCAACCCACCTAACCGAGTTGGATCGTATTGAGATGCTTCTGGCCTTGTTAGCGATCACCTTCTGCTGGGCGCATCTCCTCGGGGAATGGTTACACGAGCAAAAAACGATCCCAATCAAGAGTCATTACCGTCCGGCCATCCGTATTTTCAGGTATGGTTTGGACTGACTGAGAGAGATTTTATTCAACATGACGGAAAAGCTTAGAGGCATTTTACCAAGACGTCGCTTTATTCGAAGAATCACGAAGATCAACCTAGCTATCTGCTTTTAACATGAAATTTATGTCCTGTACTGTGAAAAATCCTGCTCGCTCGAGGTTACCGGTAATCCGTACTAACCACGGGTAACTGATGGCGGCTATAGCCCTAGCAAGGTCCCCAGGCTCCGAATAGCCTCCGGGTAACGGATATCCTGTCGCCGTTCCCTGCCCCGCCGCTTGCCGGCACCCGTGTCGACATCAGGAATGACTATGAGCAACAAGCCCGACATCGATTCCCAAGAGACCCAGGAATGGCTCGATGCCCTGGATGCCGTGTTGGAGAACCAGGGCGCGGAACGTGCGCATTTTCTGCTCGAACGCCTTATCGACAAGGCCCGGCGTTCCGGTGCCCACTTGCCCTACCGCGCCGACACGGCCTATGTGAACACGATTCCAACCCAACAGCAGGCACGCTTCCCCGGCGATGCCGCCATGGAACGGCGCATCCGCTCCTTCGTGCGCTGGAATGCCATGGCCATGGTGGTGCATGCCAACCGCTATGCCTCGGAGCTTGGAGGTCACATCGCCAGCTTCGCCTCCATCGCGACCCTGTACGATGTTGGCTACAACCACTTTTTCCACGCCCGCACCAAAGACCATGGCGGGGACCTAGTCTATATCCAGGGCCACTCCGCGCCCGGGATCTATGCCCGCGCCTTTCTCGAAGGACGCATTGGCGCCGAGCGGCTCGACAACTTCCGTCAGGAAGTGGACGGCAACGGACTGTCTTCCTATCCCCACCCCCGGCTCATGCCGAATTTTTGGCAGTTCCCCACCGTATCCATGGGCTTGAGTTCCATCATGGCCATCTATCAGGCCCGATTCATGCACTATCTCCAGGACCGCGGACTACTGAATACCGAGAACCGCAAGGTATGGGCCTTCATGGGCGATGGTGAAATGGATGAGCCTGAGGCCATGGGCGCCATTTCCCTGGCGGCCCGCGAGCGCCTGGACAACCTGATTTTCGTCGTCAACTGCAACCTCCAACGCCTGGATGGGCCGGTGCGTGGCAACGGCAAGATCATCCAGGAGCTGGAGGGGGATTTCCGCGGTGCCGGCTGGAATGTGATCAAGGTGATCTGGGGCGGCTACTGGGACCCCCTGTTGGCGCGGGACAAGGACGGCATCCTACTCAAGCGCATGCACGAGTGCGTGGACGGCGACTTCCAGGCCTACAAGGCCAAAGGCGGTGCCTATACCCGCAAGCATTTCTTCGGCAAATATCCGGAGCTGGCGGAGATGGTGGTCAATATGACGGACGAGGATATCTGGCGCCTCAACCGCGGTGGCCACGATCCCTTCAAGGTCTATGCCGCCTATGCGGCAGCCGTTGCGCACACGCGCCAGCCGACGGTAATCTTGGCCAAGACGGTCAAGGGTTATGGCATGGGTCAAGCCGGCGAGGGCATGAACATCACCCACGCCCAGAAGAAGATGGGGGAGACGGCGCTCAAGGAGTTTCGCGACCGCTTCAACATCCCGGTCTCGGACGACGAGATTGCCGCTGCGCCCTTCTACAAGCCCCCCGTCGACAGTGAAGAAATGCGCTATCTACACAAGTGCCGCGAGTATCTGGGCGGGCCTATGCCGGTCCGCAATCCCGAGTCGCCCAAGCTGACGACGCCGGGAATCGATGCCTTTCAAAGCTTGCTGGAGGGTAGCGGCGACAAAGCGATGTCCACCACCATGGCCCTGGTGCGTATCCTGTCCCTGATCGTGCGGGATAAGGAGATCGGTAAGCTCCTGGTGCCCATCATCCCGGACGAGGCGCGTACCTTCGGGATGGAAGGCATGTTCCGCCAGCTCGGCATCTACTCTTCGGTGGGTCAGCTCTACCGGCCGGTGGATGCGGATCAGCTCATGTACTACCGTGAGGACAAGCAGGGCCAAGTGCTGGAAGAAGGCATCACCGAGGCCGGTGCCATGTCGTCCTGGATCGCCGCCGCTACGGCCTATGCCAACCATGGCCGGAGCATGATCCCCTTCTACATCTTCTACGCCATGTTCGGCTTCCAGCGCGTCGGCGATCTGGCCTGGGCCGCCGGCGACCTATGCGCACGGGGCTTCCTGATCGGCGGCACCGCGGGACGCACCACCCTGGCCGGCGAGGGCCTACAGCACCAGGATGGCCATAGCTTGGTAGTAGCCTCCACCATCCCCAACTGCATCAGCTATGACCCGGCCTATGGCTACGAGCTGGCGGTCATCATCCAGGATGGCCTGCGCCGCCTCTACCAGGAGCAGGAGAACGCCTTCTACTACATCACTACCATGAACGAGACCTATGTCCAGCCGCCGATGCCGGAAGGTGTGCGGGAAGGCATCCTCAAGGGCATATATCGGGTGCGTGCGGGTACCGCGGGGGAGCAACGGGTCCAACTCCTCGGCTCCGGTGCCATCCTGCGCGAATCCCTGGCCGCGGCCGAGCTGCTGGAGCGAGATTTCGGGGTGGCGGCGGATGTGTGGAGTGTCACCAGCTTCAACGAGCTGCGGCGCGAGGGTCTGGAGGTGGAGCGTTGGAATAGGCTCCATCCGGAGCAGGAATCCCACCGCAGCTATGTGGAGCAGCAGCTCGGGCCTACCAGCGGCCCGATCATCGCCGCTACGGACTACATCCGGACCTTGGCGGACCAGATCCGCCCCTTCGTACCCGGATGCTACCGGGTCCTGGGTACCGACGGTTTCGGCCGTAGCGATGTGCGCAGCCAACTGCGCAAATTCTTCGAAGTCGACCGCTACCATATTACACTGGCCGCCCTCGATGCCCTCGCCGATGAGGGCGAGCTCCCCGCGTCCCGAGCCGCGGAGGCCATCGAAAAATACGGGATCGATCCGGAAAAACCCAATCCGGTAGGGGTATAGCGACATTGATTGCACGGCACGCCCTGTCCGTCAAACAAAGGGGCCGGCGCTGTACATCGCCGGTGGATACAGCCCGCTTCATGGGAGTAAGCGTTTAGCCCCCCTTGCCTCGAGAGGCCGTACACGTCGCCGTGATCAGGCAGCGGCGGGCAGAGGAGGGGTGCCGGCACACCTTTGCGCCGTTGGCGGACGACGTCGGCCAGATAGGGCCAGGGCGACGCAGAATGCTTGCGACAGGTCTCAATGACACTGGCGAGTAACGCGAAGGCACGGGTGCCGGGTGCCCTGGGGTGTGCGGGTACCCATACCGATGCATCGCGTGATGACCCAATGGCGCAGCGCTCTTTCGGCTTCGTTATTCATTAACGGAAGCTCCGGGTGATCGGGCACGACCCAGAAGGTATCCCAGTCGTTGAAGCGTAGGCGCTGATCAAAGTCGCAGTAAACCCAATAACCGTCGCGCATCAGCCAGTTGCTGAAGCGCTCGCCCAGCACGCGGCGGACCATCTCGCGCGTGCGTCTTGCCATGTTCCTTCCAGCTGGTCTCGTCGGCATAGAGCCACTCGACGTTGCGCACCGCCTCCTGGATCTTATTCTCAACCACCGGCTCGACGGCACGTGTCGCTTCGTGAACGCACGGGTGGAT